>Ga0136643_10008680_pt1 | contig 14885 bp, 6 predicted proteins | sample TergutLab28metaG_FD_96883 | JGI IMG/M metagenome (GOLD analysis project Ga0136643, IMG submission 96883) | Labiotermes labralis P1 segment gut microbial communities from Petit-Saut dam, French Guiana - Lab288 P1 (version 3) (version 3) | ecosystem: Host-associated > Arthropoda: Insects >... | reverse complement strand
AGTTACACATTAAAACATTAAAAACGCTCCGACATGTTTCGGTCCTAGGATCATCATCAGGGAGCTATATCGTCCTTGCTAAAGTTACACTATTAAAAGTCATATTAATTTCACTATTCCAGTTGGGTATTGTGGCAGCATGCTGCCACAATACCCAACTGGTACAGCGAAATTAATATGACTTTTAATAGTGTAACTTTAGCAAGGACGATATAGCTCCCTGATGATGATCCTAGGACCGAAACATGTCGGAGCGTTTTTAATGTTTTAATGTGTAACTTTTATAAATTTATATATGTGCAGTGGTTCGTAAAATAATTGAGTGACCTGACAATATGCACGGTGTAACAACGAAAATAAAAAAAAAAGTAGACATGTGTTCCTCGTAAATTTTACATCCCCCTCATATTAACATTTCCCTGTTTTAATAAATCCTGTCATGTTTTGTATAGAATGCGTGTCACGCACCTTTCATTGTTTTGGCTGATCCTCTTACCTGCCACCTGTTCTCTGTTACATCTAGATATTCTACTCAGCCAGCCAGCAGTACGCATTTTACAGCATCACTAAATACAAACGTGTGGTGCGGATCTCGCAGGTTTTAATGTGCATCCCTTAGAGAATGGGCGTCCGCCTGCCGTTTCTCACATGGATAAATACTGCAATAATTTTACTCCTGCCTGTGTTCCAAAGCACCCCCATCCTTCACGCTTCATCACGTCAAATATAATTCGTAATGGCTGACACAGCACCACTGACAGTCTACCTGTCGCGGCTGACAACATGAAACGCGTTAATATCTCACTGTGGTTTGCATGAAAATAGAATGTTAATGAGACCACTCGCTACACAGTTACGTCTTTCTTTCTCATTTTGTGGTATTCCGTAACAAAAGGTATAGTTATGCATCTAGTACGGGTGTACTAAACGAGAATAAAAAAAGTAACAGCCATATGTTACAGCAGAGCGCACTTAGCGCTGCATAATTTAGAACAGAATATCCCTTTGTTATTTGAGATCAACTGTTTCGCAGGGCAATCATGGAGGCTATGACACAGATGTGTCTGAAACTCATATCAGATTTATACCTTTGTCTATATGGTTTTTTTTATTCCAGCACTTATCACACATTAAGTTTTACTTGTAGCAGCAACAGAAGGCAGGATATTTGTTGCAGTTATACTGTCACCAAATTAGAAGCGGTATTTCAAAAGGCATGTGCAACTTGGGGGTCAGTGTAGTTATGACAGACATTTACCCACATTTCTATTATTCCTTCACAGTAAAAAAGGTAAAGTTTTCCCGTTACAGGCCCGGTGTGGCCCAGAGGGTGGGTAGAAGTATAGCTCTACTCTTCCATGACCGCGGCACTAGAAGGGGGTGAGTGGTCAGCAGCAAGCCCCCGCCGCACTTTACCCCCGGGAAAGACCCGGTACCCATTTTACAGGAGGCTGGGTTGGCCCCAGGGCCGGTCTGGACGGGCGGTATTCCTTCACTCTACCTCATTTAAATCACCCTTATAACTTGTTTGGCTGATCACTATGATCATGACCGGCATTTAGCAACGCGGACCAAAAAAAAACAATGAGACAGGCTCTGTTATTCAGACTAGACGAAACAAGGCGCCTTTCCTTAATACGGTCGCAAAACAGCTGCATTACTGTTGAATATTTCCACTAAACCCTTAGAATTGGGAATTCTCCGTCCTAGAAGCAGCTCTGATTGTCTGAAGATTATCTTTCCTCTGTATTACATTTAAATGTGCAGGTCCTAACGCACACTAAACACTCTCCTTCTTGTTTATAAAAAGCAGTCGATTAATACTGTGTCGCTGTTTGTTCTGAGAACCATACAAGACGCCTATATTCACTGTGTGTTCAGAATGTAACCACTAGGCTTTTCGAGTGTGAAAAATGTATGTCCATTTGGCAACAATCGCATGCTTCAGTGTATGTGTTATCGATATCAATACACAGCACATACAATGAATGCTGTTGGTATATTAAAGGACATATAATGTATTTTAACAATCACGTGCTGTTACAATAGTATAAACAACCAACTAGATGCAACAATAACAATTTATTAGTAATTTCAATCTGCTCAACATGTTTCGAGCGATAATTTCGCCCATTCTCACGAGCATTAGACTGTGTTTACAGCTTGTGATATAATACACAGACGAAGTTGCCTTGTAAACACAGTCTAATGCTCGTGAGGATGGGCGAAATTATCGCTCGAAACATGTTGAGCTGATTGAAATTACGAGTACTAATAAATCATTATTGTTGCATCTAGTTGGTTGCTTATACTATTGTATTAGAGGTGCCCGGTCACACAAACATCAAATTCATATGCTGTTACTCTTCTCCCAAATGTCCATACCGGCTCTGGAGCCCACTCGGCCTTCTACTCAATGGGTGGGTACTTGGAGCGCCTTTTCTGGGTCTGAGTGGCCTGGGCGTGAATTTGACCACTTGCGTCCATCTAATGATTGCAGCCTCATCTCCCCTACCTCTAAGATCTCATGTTTATACAAAAAGCACTACTTTATGAATGAAGTGTTCAGTTTGACTGCTCAACAAAAAAAAATCCATCACTTTCACTACATTCAATTGACCGCTAAAGCTTTTCATCATTCCTCATTCAACATCAGTATTTACACGGAATTTACCCGAAGCACTTACTTAACACAGATGGGAACCTAATATACTGACATCTGTAGACACCACTATTGGGCTTTGTTCCAAATCACATAGAAATAAAGTGGAGGAAAGAAACGAAAACCGAATTATGTCGCGATTCCACGGTTTTGAATTTCGAATTATCAGTGCCAAGCCATATTATCAAGTGTATTGTGATTTTTGGAGATACTCCAATTTAAACGGTTGAACTATGAATATAAAATACACACACGTCTTGTTCTCCTGAAGATTGGCATAATAATGCCCGAAGCATGTTGAGAAAGTGTTGATAATAAACATCTAACTTTTGCATCTTGTTGGTTTTCTCTCTCACTTCACATAAAAATGTTTGTTGTCAAAAGCTAAAGCGTACGGACTAAACATAAACATAAACATAAACATAAGCCTCCCTCAGTTTCTAAACAGTTAATTAGTCTGTAATATTTAAAACAGCTGAAGAATCGTAAAAGCTGAACAATAATTTTTATGAATAGTACACGCTATGAAATACAGTATGTCCCACTCGCTACCGAGCCCGGCGTTTCTTTAATTATTCTAACACCAATGAAGATATTGCAATGAAATTTGAACAGGAGTACGTTCGTTGTGTGAGAAATGAAAAAGGAATGTGTCTGTAGTGCGCCTAATTATTCATTAGTGGTAAAATTATTAAAGAAATGCCGAGTTCGGTAGCGAGTGGGACACACTGTAATTCTGACGTGTAATGTGAAGACAAAAGGAGAAATTCTTTAATTTCGCTTTCAATTTGACTGCTTGACGTATGTACTTCAGTGCAGACTGTCTTTTGTTTGATGAACGGTACGAACAGATGCCACCATTTTCTCTGTCCTTATAAAGAATTTAATATAAAATAAATTTAAAATGCACTAAGTAACAGAGAAAATTATACATTCTGGGTTTCAGCAGAAACTGCAGAAGAAAGCATAGACATCAGAGAGAAGAGTGAGAGGAAAACAGAAATTTACATCAAAAGGAACTTCATAATTACAAATTTTCTTCAAAAAACAGCATGTCTAAAAAGACAATAATAATGCGCGCTTGGACAGAAACACGCTGAAAGTGGTGACGGTATTGTCTTTAGTCAAGTGGCTCAAGATTTTTGTTTATTCTTATGAAGCAACAGAGTAATTTCGAGTTTTGTAGACAGGGAAGAATTTCTTGACCAAACAGACAACCTTCAGATGTCAGAGATAGATCTGTAGCACGGAAGTATTTAAAAATGTGAATGATACATACAATATACATTCATTTTTAACAGGAATTAATTTAACATTGTTTTAATGTTTATAACCAAGAGCTTGAATGCAAAATATTTCCATTTTAATTACATTTTCCTTATAATTAAATGTTCCATCAAGAAAGTTTTGATCTCGTGAAATGAATATTTAATGTTTGCATTCCACCTCGCTTCTACGGACACCAAATCTGTTTTACCAGATCCATTTATACTACAATTTTGACCTTAAGAATTACAAAAGGTTTCATTAATTAAATCGTGTACTTCACTTAAAGACTGTCTTAATCATCGACAATTTTATACACCGTAGGACACAATTACGGTTTAATTAAACCTTCAGAATATTTCAGTAGATCTGCGAAAAACGAATCAAACGCATCCATTTAATTTTAATTGTAGTTTATATCATGTGAAGTTTATTCTAGCCTTAGATCTTTCGTACTTTAACTTAAATTAATATTTCAGGGCCTTTTTCCATTACCTCTATTTTCCTAAAGGGTTATCGCAGTCTATGCCTGTTCACGCTCTGGGATTTACAAAGAATTCCAAATAGATGCGAGGAGTCTTAACCTCGGCATTACTTCAATTTTAATTTCCACCATTTTTGTTACTGTTTATTTTCCCTAACCACAGATCTCAGGAAGAGATTTCAAATAAAACTTTTTTTACCTCTTTTTGGGGCGTTCTCATAAGTAGCGAAAGAAGTCCTGTTAGCTTCGTGATGTCCCACCTGCATTCAGCCTGTCTTTTTTTGCCCCTTTGTCCGTCCGCATGCATCAGGGTGGCTCCCACTTGGACAGAGTTTCGTGAAATTTCATATTGGGCACTTTAACAAGCATGAGTCGAGATATTCCACATTCGCAGAGTACAACCAACAAGATGCAACGTGTCACAATTTATTTATTTCTGTAAGACGCTCTACATGTTTCAGACGGGTTTTCCGTCCATCATCAGGAGCTCAAAACTGCACGTACAGCGTCAGGCATTGGTCCGACGCTGTATGTGCAGTTTTGAACTCCTGATGATGGACGGAAAAACCGTCTGAAACATGTAGAGCGTCTTACAGAAATAAATAAATTGTGAAACGTCGCATCTTGTTGGTTGTACTCTGCAAATATATTAGCGACGCACGGACCCATGAATGTTAAATTCCACATTCTTTCAAAAGTTGACAGAAATATGGGGCACTTTACATGAACATCGAAGTGCGTGTATATTTTGGACAGCAGTATGAAATATTTTGCAGCTCTATAATAGTCTAGAGGGAATCCGTTTTTGCATTGCCGTGGCAGTATTGAACACATTTATTTCGTTGACAGCTACGAGTAAGCCAACAACAACAATAAAGGAATGTATTGCTGTGTTTCCATAATAGCAATGGTACAGCCAACGCTTTACGTACGTAAACTGCCTGTCTTTTCTCACGTTGAGTCACTTTTTCCATGCAACTGTTCTTGTGTTTAAAATAAATTTCACTCCTTACTTCGTAGGCCGGGTACCTCAGTCGGTATGGCGACTGACTACAGGCTGGACTGTCCGGGAACGAATCCCGGCGGGGACGAGATTTTCCGCCCGTCCAGACCGGCCCTCGGGCCCACCCAGCCTCCTGTAAAATGGGTACCGGGTCTTTCCCGGGGGTAAAGTGCGGCCGGGGCGTGCTGCTGACCACCCACTCCTATTTCTAGTGTCGCTGTCATGGAAGAGTAGAGCTATACCTCTACCCACCCTCAGGGCTACACCGGACCTGTAACGGAATTACTTTACCTTTTTACTCCTTACTTCTCGGAGAATTTATCTTCCCGACACAACCCACTCCGAAACACAGAACCACCAAAATCACTGACTAGGCTATCTGCAAGCTTCCGTCCTCACTCGAAGCTATTGATTATCTGTCGGATTATCAATCATACGTGCAGACATTGACTAATGTAACATTGTTAGAACCAATCTTATTTTTACTTTTGCTTTATCATTTCATTTAATCTTTTCATTCCTTCTTATACTTTCTCGCCGTGTTGATCGCCTTGCAATGGACTATCGGATATCTAGTGCAAAAAATTCTGAAATTTCTATTGTATTCTATATCTTATCCTTTCAGTAGGAAGACTAGCTTCAATAAATCTTGTGCTGCACTATTGGCGCTGTTTATTACAACACACACAATAATCTCAAATTACATTTGATAAAGCTTCAGTATAATGGCCAATTTCAACAGGCACTAAAAAAACTGCCGTTAGTAACATTCGATCATTAACTACATCTGTTGCTTGTACAATGTCGTTCTTTTTTACTGTTATTCTTAATATAAACAGGTTATTAGAACATACAAACACAATGAGTTTTCGAGGGAAATTGTAACCTTACGACTAGGCCTGCTATAGAGAAGTGTGGATGAACATTTTTGTATTGTATAAAACAATATTAAAAATCTTTCTTTGCAGCACTAAACAGCAGGAAGTAAGATTGTGTGGTTACAGTAAATTATGGTTCTACTCTATATAGACATAGACGCATATTAATCCACATTGATGTATCAGATAATTTACGCAGGAATTATAATATATAAATTATTAGCAAAGAGGTCGAAGCAAAAATCATATTATTAAAAAATTTTACTCTTTATTATAGACACATAAGATTAGTATTCGTGAAGACCATACGCGGATCCTGTACATTGACACAGACACATACGATTAATATAGCTCGTACAACGACCATAAGAAAGGTATTGTACCTGTACGCTTCTTTATTCTACTGGTAAAATTATATTTTAAATTTTCGAGAACTGTAATTAGTTACGTACTTAACTGTAATTGGTTACGTACTTAACTGTAATTGGTTACGTACCTAACTGCAATTGGTTACGTACTTAACTGTAATTGGTTACGTACTTAACTGTAATTGGTTACTTACTTAACTGTAATTGGTTACGTACTTAATTGTAATTGGTTACGTACTTGTGGCTACAACTGGTCCAGATGAACTAAGACCTTATAACAGAAAACAATATGAGGGTTGTTTGACCGTGAATCTTCCTCGTGAAATAAAGTGAAATGCCAACTTGATGCAACTAGGTAATTTTATTGATGTATTTTTAGCTCGACATGTTTCGGGTGTGTGTGTACGGTGTGGATGGTGCCGTGCACGTCACCATCCGCACCGTACACACGACCTTCACAGCGGATCTCAAGACCACCACCCATCCAAAAACTCGGTGCAGAAAACCATATGCTGCAACTCAACATGTAATGCTCCTGGTGATGGGCGTATGTACCCGAAACATGTCGAGCTAAGAATACATCAATAAAATTACCTAGTTGCATCAAGTTGGAATTTCACTTTATTTCAAGAAAACAATATACTTTTATTATTTCTTTATTTAAGACATTAAAAATTCAGAGAAAATGCATTTGAGTTAGTAATCTGGGCTATTTTATTTGGTGTACTGACTGGACTAAAGCCGAACAGCCAAGGACTCGTGTTTCTATTTCCGGCGAGAAAAAGGCCCCGTTTTATTCACCTAATGTCCACGTTAGGTTTGGAGCCCACCCTGCTCCCTCTTCAGTGGGTGTTGGCCGTTCTTTAACTAGAGAAACGTTGCCGTGACGTAAAGCTAAACTCTTACATCCGTCTAGTGCCGAAGGAGAAAATGAATGGAGTTGTAAATGAGTTCATTCTTAAAGTTTAAAGCGTGCATTGGGACTTCCCCTTGCCTTCAATTCGCAACTAATTCAAGCTTGTAAATTTGAAGTGAAGAAGACACCAAGTTGATAGTCTAACATTTTCTTCTCGCCCTTGCAGAAGGGCATAAGAGGGGAATTTTAAAGGGCAATATAATTTTGCAAATTCGAATTGAAAAAATTCAGAAGTTACGCGAAAAGTCTCGCTAATTGGGTTCGCAAATGAACCTTTGTTCTGCGTTATAAATCTGGTACAGGGTTCGTCCTTGGCGTCTGAGGGAGTAAAAAATGAAATATCAGAACTTGTGTCGAGGCAGGACGACTGGTTAAATATAGCAACGTGACAAACGGCACTTCTGAAACAAACGTAAACTGTCGCTAAGGCGGAGAAGTGATACGGAAGAGGACACGTCATATTTCCTTCCTTTATCAACGTTAGTGCTGCGAAATTCCACAATATATATATCGAAACAATTAGACTGTTGTTTATTTAAAATGGCATAAATATATATGTATGCATCCTTCATTAACCTGTTTGAAAAAATGCTCTGAAAATTAGGTATTTGTGGTACCTTTTCAACCTACTTTGTTTGATCACCCTAACGGAGTTTGGTAATGCGTACTGATATAGAAATTTCTTAATGTAATATTTTCGCTGATCAGTAAATTTCTCCACATTATAACTCAATTTCTTTCCCTGAACCGTGCGTTTAAAGGCCCTTCAATCTGTATTCTTTCCTTAATAATTCAGACCAAGCTACGTGCGCGCAAAGATATCAAGTCGAATTAGTCATGTGCTAAAGCGTTTTCTTTCTTCCAGATGCGTCTTTAGTTCTGTAAGGCCTATTATAATCGCTTTCTCCTTCTGCTTGTACGTCTATACTCACACAACGTGTGAACTGTAGCATTTGACAAATTTTGGACCCATCTCGAATTTCGTTTAGAACAGATAGCTTTAACATCCACAACCAATAAAGACCCAACTGAGTTTCAGCTCTCATAAGGGTCCGTAATCTTGTTCCACGCATGCAGAAATCCGGTGATGGATTCTGAATAGAATTACTTTTTATTATTGAATTCCTTATGCCAGTATTGGAAATCTGGTGCTCCAGAACTTCTGTGTTTTCTCCGTAACCGAAATCAGCTTCCATAGTCGAGATTAACGAGAATTGTGCATCGATTGCAGTGCAGTTAAAACGATTTGTGGAGGCGCAAAAACACCATAATAGTCGTGTTAGGCGCAACTAAAGTAGCATTTTAAGTAGAAGACGATATCTTATTTAAGAGAATTCGAAATATTACGAAATATTTATAGCTTAATGTGTTCTTGAGTTATTCTTAAGTTTAAATTTATGTTTTATTTTCTTTGCAAAATATTTCAACATTTGAAATACTATCCTTATATTATAACCTGAACCGTGGGGTTGCGCCAGCAAGTCCAACATAGTCATCATGCAGAGATCCCAATACAAAATTCTCAGAACCATAGCAAATGCACCGTGGTATGTAACAAATCATATTCTACATACAGATTTCAACATCCCTTACGTACGTGACGTCATCCATGAAAGAATCATTAAACATCACAACAAACTGGAAGCCCATCCCAATCCAATATTAGAGCCACTACTACAACATGTACATACTAGGAGACTAAAACGATCCTGGCCTCTAGATTTGCAAGGCACGTGAGGTGACATCGCTGGATGAATACCCTACCACGTCATTGTAATACATGGTATCGTAGCGTACTTTGTATAATCATCATATTACTTTACAGATTGTATTCTTTCTGATTGATAATAAATTACAAAATAAAAAACAAAAAAAATATTATCACCTGTCTCGTATTCTTGTGACGAAATAATTCGGCATAAAATAAATGTATTTCATTTATTACCATTATATTATCTATTACTTAACGGTATAAGTGCTTACTCAAAAACGGTTGCTATTGTTTTCCGTACTATTGTAACCACTCCTGTTTTCTCATAATGTGATATTTTAGCGTCCAATAAATTGCAGTTTTAGTTACATTCAACACACAACCTGAACTGCATTCGTTGGATTAGAAAAATCCGCACTAAATAAAATGATACGATTCGCACAAAATTTTAAATAATAGTCGCCTTTCAGTAACCGAAGACAGATTACATTCAATACAGAGATTAAACTAAGGGGAGGAAGGACGGAAAACTTATATTTTATTCGCCGTCAGGACGGATATTTCGCCATCTTTACTGGCTTCGGACCGAATAGTGGGTCCTACCTATTGGGTGTCGGAGTCTCTATGCCAAGGGCTAAGAGGCCGAGGTGTGAAACTAAACACTGAGGTCTTGTACTGAGACCACGAATACGTAACTTTAAGCACACACCTCTGTTCCACGTCCTCATGGAGCGGCACTTAAGAATGGAATCAACTTACCTTTATCTCTACCTGTAACAACGTTTGGCCGAAAATATGTAACCACCATGGACTAATATAAACAGAAGCAAATACATGTCACGGAGAAAGGTGTGCGTTTTGTCCTAAACAATTTTCTGTAGTACAGTTACAGAAACAACGCAGTTCACAACTCAATTTGTAAGTGTTAGAGAGCGATGTTTGATTTACAGATTAATTGTTTTTTTATTACTGAAGACAATTGGATATTTTTTGTGCAGATAACTACTCCGTTAATAGATAAAAGGCGTTTTAAAATTTCGAGTTTGCTTTCGTAATAGACGCGAAAAACAAAAGATCTTTTAATGAGTAAGTGGGGCCAATATTTTGGTTCCAAGAGCTAATTTGCATGCCTGCAAAACTGTTATTTTGATCAAATATTTTATCGTACATGTTAGCTGCCAAAAATACGTTAAATTATAAGCCATGCATGAAAGTAGGATCAGCTATATTGCCTCACAATCTATGTAACAAAGGACAGAAATTTTGAGCCTAAATTTTCGAATGCACTACCAAGACAATATGTTTAATAAAATTACACGCAAAAGAATATTGTCTTATTGGAGTCTTGTTATTCAGGCACACAAATGCAAGGTTTCGTAACATATCCCGCCCGCTTGTTATGCATATTTTTATGTTTCTATGCTCAGCTAGCAAATAATTTATTTTAAAAAATGTCCATTTTAATTTCCTGATCTCAGCATATTCATAATTCAGTCTCTTTTGCAGTAGTCTAGAAATAACAGTGAACTGTAATGTTGCGGCCTCAGATTTATTACAAATCACTTCTTCGAAGACGTAACTAATATCATACCGCAACGTCAAAAATCATGTGTAGTATCGTGCGGTCACCCTACCATCCAGCAGATGCACGCTCAGTGAAGTACCCATTTCTCTCACCTAGAGAACAGACAGGAGCCGTACACACAGTACATCACTTATAATGTCACACCAGAGGAACAGGCTCCATTTTCCTTCACCTCATTCATAAAACAAGTCAGCAAATTAATTATCGATGATTACTTTTGCGTTATACATCAGTACAGATATAAATGACACTTCATTCCATTTGTGATTAGACAGCGGGATATAGTTCTCTGCTTTATCAAATATAATAATAATATTTATTTACTGCAATTGGGTTGTCACCTGGTGGCAGTGGTTATTTTACATGTACACAGTTATTTTACATGTAAACATATATCATTATGATTTCAATATTTTTCGAATTCGCATGCAAAACTGTGGACTCCATGCTGTAATTAAAATAGAATTTCGCATAATGTGTAGCTTCATATGTAGGTATAGTGTTTGATATTTATTTTACCATGTTTTAGGGGAGCGAGATATATCAAGGAACCCACAACATATCCACTCGAATGTAATTACTTGACACGACTAAATTGCTGTGATTGGTAGGCCTATACATTACTTGTATGATCTGTTTCTGAATACCACGCATGATTATTTGAAGCTGTTGAAATGTCAGATAATTGGATGTATGTTAGCCCACATATCTGCATGAAAAAATAACAGCTATATGATTATATCAATGCGATATCGTATTAGGCCTGATGGCCGAAACTTAGTAACACATTCTGCACTGGAATTAATAGACTGTAATTGAGTGGTTATTACATGACAGTAAAAACTAAACTAATTTTCCAAAAGTGACCTGAATTCTTAACACATTATCAAGGTTTGTATTACAGACAGTAAATAAAAAAGCTCTTTTTTCGACAGATTACTTTGATTTCTGTAAAATCAAGTGGTTTAAATTAATTACTTCTCTAAACTTCTTTCTGATAAGCTCACAGTCATTCAGCAGGTCAACAAAGTCACTTCTTGTACCACGGAACCCAAGAGTTTATTACATAGTTTAGAAGATAACATCACTGGACCCAGCCATAGGCCACATAAATTCACTCCACAACCTCCTACCTATACTTATGTCCTTCCATTTATCTCTTCATTCAAGTCTTTTCTCGCAATTTTCTGTTTACATTTCTTATCTCTCACATGTATCATACGTGCTACATGCCCCTTCCACTCCACCGTGTGTAGCTGATCTATAACTTAACAGCAAATTGATATAGAATATCACTATGAAAGTTTTTGCAATCTTCTGTTAATTTCACTTTCGTCAGCCCCAATCCTTTGTCTTAGCGTCATGCTCTCAAATACTCTGAATCCACTGTTTTTATTTCAACCAACTAATGCACAAATATATACCAAAACACTATCTCTTTATATAATGTTCGCTCCTCCACGTTCCATACATAATCCCATAACCACCGCTACTCAGCACACACCAAACCAGTACAATAACAACACCAACAAGGGATTTTATACGCAGCCACAAAAATAAATTGCTTGTACGTCGTACAGAATTTATTGTATCATTCAGCGACGACCTAATAATATTTTAATATATTTTAACCTAATAATTTTATGAAATTGTAATTAAACCGCCTGAATTTTAAGAACTTGTGTAATGTAGAGAGGCACAAATTTGTGAAAATCCCTCAGGATGACACAGAGAAGTCAAAACATGTAGGGTTGAACATTACACAAAGTGATACTGTTGTGATACATATATATATATATATATATATTTCTGCATTAGTTGGTTGAAATAAAAACAATAAAACGATGCACGGTATACGCATATTACTTCTTTAGATTAAGAAGCAAATTATTACGGTAGATGTTATGTATCTTGGATTTTTAAGCATTAGAAGTCTTAAATTTAGCTATTCAAACTACATGTCGCCATTTACAGCTATAGTGAATGTCACGATAAACTTAGATGAACCCTTTATGTTTTTTGCACCGTACATTTTACTATAATGATAAATTATAAACCAACCATCTAAATTAATATTTTAATTTTTAACTTTTGGTATCTTTACATGTGAAAGACATCAAAAAATAAAAATATACGTGTAGAAGAAATAAAAAAATTATAAATTAAACTACTAATTTAGAAAAGGTTAATTTTGTTGGTTTATACTGTATAATCAGATGAACAGGTCACCTTTATAGAACCAAACACACGCATTCACACAAACACGAATCGTTCAATATTCATCTGGTCAACCGAAACTATTGCTTCTTAAGAACACATTTTACTAAACAAAGAAATATTTTCTGAGTAATTATATCACTTCTAATGGAGAAGTTATGAAATCCAGTCTACCCTTAGAAGTATGAGATTCAGGTAACTAAACTGGCTATAACACGACACACTAAAAGGACAGTCCTGTAATAACCCACAGCAAAGGAAATATTTTACGGTCCAGTTGTTGCTCCGTCCTCTCATAATGAGAAGACGGGAGTAACACTTACGAGATCAAAGTAGAGTTAGACGTCGTAAAGGAAACTTAACTCGCTTTATGTAAGTCATTCTCCTGAAGAAATGTATCAGTGCGAAAGATGAAATAATGAAATAAAAAGAGTTTATCATCTTGCTCTTATATTAGCAAAGTAATCATAATGGGAAACAATTTTTCTCGACGAACGGTCTGTAACAGAATGTCGATTTAAATTGATTTTCTCTGTTACAACACCTGCAGTCGCTCGTTATCGACATGTTTTAAAGCAGCTGACCAAATAACAAGACGAGGTGGCGTTCTTACTGAAAAGCTAATATTGACTCCAAGTTGTCAAGAAATTTCTTGTCATTATGGGTCTCGAAGGTTTACAACAGACTGCTGTTGGTCTTTCTTCTTTCTGAGCTGGATGAATTCAGTCTGCACGATTATGCGCAATGTTTAAGGCATATTTTTAATATTGTTATTCCACCCATTTAAATTTTTCGTTTCGCTCTTCAAACTTATGTTGATCATTCATGCACCTTTTCCCAATGCGTTCTAAATATTCCGACTCTCTCATCAATCCACTTCAGTTTCAGCACCCCAATTGTTATTGAACATAACATTTTTAGACGTGAAATACTTTCAATGCCAATCCAGTTTTCTTTCTTGTGTACTTACGTTTACGTACTTCACATTGTGCAATACATCTTCATTGGTTTCTGCTCTGCCAATTTATCATTTAATTTTTAATCTTTTTTTATTTTCCTTATTTCGTTCACTTGTTTCTTCAGACACCTCGCTTTTCTTCCAATAAGGAAATGGAAGAAATTTCAGTTGCTTTTTATGGTAATTAATCATAAAATCAACCAAAGTATTACGGCTAAAATAATGTTGTCGAAAAAGGGTATTGCAGGGGACATCTTGCCATAGAGTTAAAAAATATACATCCACATTTCTTGAGATGCTCTCAATGCTGTAAACTTTGTTTATTTGCATGTACAAAATTTTCATTTTTGTAATGTATTCATCTTATGCATATTCATTCATGTAATCCCGCTAACAAGATGTACAGCAAGTTACTCTACTGTATGTAAAATATTCAAAGGAGTTATATTTTGTGCGTGTTCACAAAAGATAATAATATTTTATTAGATTGTAAAGAAAACTCAAAGCGGACGACCTCTGATTCAAAATACGTCATTCACAAGTAACAGACTAATTAACAATTCGTTTAAACAAACACTGCAGGTGACGGTGTCCGCCGTGGCTTTACAATTACCAGCTTTATTGTGTTACGAATGTATAAACAATGTATTAAAAATTAAGATTTGCTTTTAGTGCAACCCATTTGTTTAACCTTTTCACGCCTAATGTCAACTGTAGTGGTCGTACCGCACCGCTAACCTCTAAAGTTGCATTTTATATATTTATTCAACAAATATAGGTACCGAATATTTTAAACATGGTGTATACTCTCCGTTTTTTCTCTTCAAAATGCAGTTT
>Ga0136643_10008678_pt1 | contig 14886 bp, 4 predicted proteins | sample TergutLab28metaG_FD_96883 | JGI IMG/M metagenome (GOLD analysis project Ga0136643, IMG submission 96883) | Labiotermes labralis P1 segment gut microbial communities from Petit-Saut dam, French Guiana - Lab288 P1 (version 3) (version 3) | ecosystem: Host-associated > Arthropoda: Insects >... | reverse complement strand
GGCAGAGCGTACAATTCATGAATATCAAACTTCTTGGTGCATCACGTGACCAGTAGGCTTTGAAAGGTTAACTTTCTTACGTTTAAAATCTTTTCTACCACCCTGTTTACAGTTGTTTCCTGAAGATAAATACCACATTACACACCTGCGTAAAAGCTTTCTAAAGTCCCGGGAAAACTCTGTCTTATATTTAAGAAACAAACACATTCAGCTAGGTATGGGGCGAAGAAAATTTGAATTTATATCCATTGCATATTGCTTGTTGCGTGAAGTTCCTCCTTGTCGGTTTTTAGAGACCCTGTGTTCAGGAACATTTTAAGCACAAAACGCTAACATTTGCTGCAATTTGTAATGACAGGGTTTGTAAATAATATGAATATTTTATGCTCTCTTGTCAGACCATTATAAGTAGAAGTTCATATTTATAGTATTGATTATGATTATATGCACTTTATATCGCCGTTCATCAGGCAACTGAATACCTTGACAAATCAACCAACCAATCAGTGAGGTAAAGAGCGCGCAGAAGCTTGCACGATACGCAACTTGACGTCCCTTGTTCTGTCTTCCTTTCCTGCGTGTATGCGCATTGTTAGGCTAAATAGCAGACACCTTATTGCTATAATGGGGATTGCATTTACACTAAGGGGTTTCAACTCGGCTGAATGTCTTAAAATTATCAAACTAATGACAAGTGTTTTAGGTTGCACGTCCTTTTTATTTTTTATTTCTTCGGGATGAAACTTTGGTAGGATGGCTTTTTGGTAATCGAACCCAGATTGATTCGATCGCTTGGGCTGAAAGCCTGTGACGGTTGACAGATGGACAGACACTGGTGAAGCCCCTGTACCTGAGGGGGAGTGAGGGCCGTTCCCCGACTATGCATTGTACCGTGGCATTTGCCGAGGTATAATCGCGGAAGAACCTCAGTCAGGGTAGAGAATTCCTTGGAGTCAAGCCAAGCCAAGCCAAAGAGCTAACTAATGAACTAGTGCTCAAGGAGCACATAACTTCTTTGTTCTGGGGGAGGGGGGGTTGTCTACTTCGGCTGGATGGCTCGCTGGGGTTTGAACTCAGAGTGACAAAGTCGCATGCTGAATTCATGCGACTGTGGGCAGACACTTCGTGGAATTCTTCGTGACTGAAAAGGGGAGAGCAGGCCGTGTTCTGTCTTTGCATTATACCCTGGCATTCGCCCTACATCTGAGGAAAAATCGCAGGAAAACGTCAGTCAGAGTAGAGGAATACCTTGGGTGTCAGTCCGCGTTATATATATATATATATATATATATGTGTGTGTGTGTGTGTGTGTGTGTGTGTGCCTGCCGAACCTTTGACCCCGCGCACCGAAACTTCTTGGCTTGCGACCAACTACGGTATGAGCCAAGGGTTCGAACAGCTACATATATATATATGTTTGTGTGTGTGTATAATATGGCGGAATGACATCAAAGCTGTTTAGTTTCGTGATGAAGAGAACAGAGGTGCTTCTCAAAACGTTGGTTTTCTGTTCATTCTGCTCGTAACTCCTTACGCGGTGGTAACTCGAGAAAATTTTATTGACTTTTGAAGGTTCAACAAAATTCCTGCATAAGATCTGAAATTATTTCACCTTATCTTCGAAGCAGATTAATTTCTAATTAGTTATTCGCTAAACAGTCTATCATTCTGTCCTGTGTGTTAGTCTCAGTCAATGAGTGCTTTATTAAATAAATCGAAATGTTCATGAAACTCCATTTTTCTGAATCTAAACTCAAAGGCACGGTTACACATGTAAGGCCTCAGACTGGTGTTCATGTACGTTGTCGTTTCTTAATCTCCTTAACTTTCTTGAAAAATGATCCATGTTTTTGTTCCCCGTTCGCTGCCCTTTAATGAACTCCGTAGTTTTCACCCTCCACGCAACAATCTGTGATTTTATTCCGTGTCGTACAACATCCATACCGTCGATTAAAGAACCCGTCAAGTTGATGCAGATCGTAGGTCTTGCCATTGAAGTTCCATCTAGAAACACTCCCATTATGGGCTGTGGTAGATGTATTCACATCTATCTAATAATTCAGCTGCATACATTACACAGAAAAGCCATAGTACCGAACCCTTTGTCGTTTAGCCTTGCTGTTTTCCATAGACCTATTATGTATGACTTCATTCCCAAGATGTTTCCTCTCTATAATTCCTGCAACATATATACGTGTATTTCCTCTGTAGTTACAAGAGCTTTCTTGGTGATATTACTTTCGGTTTTCTCTCAGAATTCCTATTTCTCATTACTATGATTCGACGTGTACGACCTGTCCTGTCCCATATCTACTTTCCTCTCTTCTTTTGTGCCCCAGGCGAACGCTGTTTGCCGAATTCTGTAAGAATCTCCACGCATCTTGTCACCTACATCCACCCAGGTACTCTATCTGATTACTCCGTCCCGTCCCACTACTCCACTCGTAAGAAAGATCCATTGACTATTCTAATTGCTATTTAATATTTTTCCTTCTTACAGACATTCATTTTTGGCTTCGCAATTACCAGGTATTTACTCTTTCACTACAGTCAATACTTTTAGGTGCATTGTCTTAATTGGTTTATCTATTTCACGTAACTTATTCTTCATTGATGAATTTATTTTGTTATTTACTCATAATTGCAATTCAAAATATGTGATTATTTGGTTATTTACTCATAATTGCAATTCAAAATAAGTGATTATTTTGTTATTTACTCATAATTGCAATTCAAAATATGTGATTATTTTGTTATATACTCATAATTGCAATTCAAAATATGTGATTATTTGGTTATTTACTCATAATTGCAATTCAAAATATGTGATTATTTTGTTATATTCTCATAATTGCAATTCAAAATATGTGATTATTTTGTTATATACTCATAATTGCAATTCAAAATATGTGATTATTTGGTGAACTTATAGAGCCGAGAAAGCGTAGTTGGTGTTGGCACTGCACTACAGTCTGGAAGACAGGGTGTTTATTTAACAGCAGAGAAAGAATGTCTCTTATCCAGTACGTCCAGACTATATGGGATCCACCAAGCCTCGCGTTGAGTGGGTGCAAACCTCCTTTATTCGACGTATAAAGACAGCGGAGCGTGAAATTAGTCACTTATCTCGATCTAATGCCATTGTTAAGAAAGCGTGGAGCTAGCTCTATTTCTACTCCAGCAATACGCTGTCTTGCAGTGGATACACACAGCTGTAATTCCAATCTTTACATTTAATCTTCTCTTTATATTACCAAATTATTTAATTCATACTTTAATTTACCCAATTTTTTATATTTACCTCCCCGTCATTAACATATTTTAGTCCATATTTGTTTATTGAATTCTTTCATTCTTTCAATTTCTTTCGATTTTTCTTCTTTTTGACTATTTAATTCCACCCAGCAATAAATATATTAATACAAAACTATAACCACACCCTGTACATTCTATTGATTGCAGAATTATGATACTACGGATAACAAATCTTTATAAAAAATTAATAATTGACGATAAGAAAGAAGGTAGATTTGTCATACAGCTACCAGAGTTTATGCATGTGAGCGTGTCTTGAAAGTTAAAGTACACGACACTGGACTTGAAAATCTTACGGGAAAGGGCTATAAATTTTCCACACCAGGTGTAAGAATCGAGGACCTTCGTATCTTCCTGTGTGTATCAATTTTGAAAGCCATTATCCTATTAAAAGTAAACGGCGCAGTCACACAAGTTGATAGCCTTTGTGTACGCGATTTTCGTACATCTGGTTATGAGGATTGGCCATTGGAGAACCATCCATCTTGTCACTGTTTACGTAGTTTGTCTTGCGTCAGGTCCACAGCCTCGTCCAAAGCGAGTTCTCCACACAGTGCGATCTAGTGTTTCCTCTTTCAAACTGCCTTGCCCTTAACTTCATCAACAAGCTGACGACATCCGCCTTCCGTCTGCTCGTCCCTCCTCTCTTTCCTTCAATAACATGCTTTAAAAGGTAGTTCAGATGCTAGATCTGACCAATCCAGTCTTCCTTCATTGCATTGTATGTAGGATTTTCCCTTTCGCATTGACTCTGTGCAATACTTCATCACTTTTCACAAGAATGACCTAACTGCTAATCCACTTTTATGTTCTCAAATCACTGGTATTCCTGTTCTAAATTGTGTGTGCTTGTTTCCGCAGTAGGTCTGCTTCTATTCTGGCAGTTTATTGGTGGAAATATTGTTAGGGTGTATTAAGAAGATGAAAGTTCTTGCTAATATTTCTCTGTGTGTTTTAAATGTACACGACTATTCGGAATAGACAAGTAGGTCTACACTTCACAAATGCGCTTAGTGCCTGCTACCATTCAGGCCTTACCTTTGATCTTCCGGCGTTGGGCCTACAAAATAGAGCCTAAAACGTACAGGCATGTAACTATAGCCGCTGTTCACACGGGGGCTAAATTTTGTTTGTCACACTTAAGGTAGAACGTACACTGAAAATTCTTTGTATTGAAGTTAATTTTTCATAAACTCAAGAAGCAAATATTTTTCATTTTGACATATTACTATCATTCTTTCATCTTAGTTGTGTCCTCTGTCGCACACACGTACCTTTGTAGTTACGTTTCATTGTTACAAAACATGAAGCACACGACTGTCATATCAAGTACTAGAAAGAGATTTACTGAATTGCTTCCAGGAAAATCTGAATAAAGAAAGCCTTCAGACCGTCATACAGGAGCACTGAGGGTGGCAGGATGAAAGTGGTTTTCGTGATGGAAAGGGTATCATAGGATACAGAGTTTTAAATCTACATTCAAATTTTAAAGGCATAAAGCTTCTTTCTTCTCCATTTCCTTTTCGTGTATCGAATAGAAGTAAAACCGCGAGTGTATACAACAAGATACTTGCAGACACTGGGGTGCTGGGCGTCGCGTACGGCAGCTCTTGCATCAGTTGCAAATACAGGAATGCATTTATTTTATTTTACTTGATTCTTACTCTTATCAAAGATCTTGTTTATACGTTTATATGCTACGTCTAGTCGAAAGGGTGAATTAGTGTTAGTGATAAAACAGAGAAGAATGTGGAGGGAACCCCATACCTAAATTGAAGCATTACCCGAAGTAACCGTAGCTGACCTGGGGACAAGAAGGAAAAGTTTTTACACGAAAGAGCTTACGATTAGAGAAAGGAAACGATTTCAACATGGATAGGAATCAGGAATGAAAATTATTTATGCTGACGTCTGTTCATAAATTCCTTACATATTCACGTAGTTGCAGTAAGGTAGTCACGTTTTAGTCCTTCAACAAGCTGTTAATACGCATATTGCAGGGAACGTAATTGCGAAATTCGCAGTCAAGTTTTGTGAGGTACTCTTTGTAGGTGTTCAGTTTGTCCCGGGTTTAAATATCAGCCATAAAACTGGTTTTCCTGACCGAAGTTTATCTTATTTCCGAATTTCGCCAAGTAAATGCCGTTTTAATACCAACACAGCTCCTTTTTACGTCATTACTTATCAATCACACTGTCATTAAAGACTGTATAGCCTAAGTTACTGTCAGTAAGTAAATTAGTCATATGAAAGCCGTGATAACTTAGTGGCTGGGCTATGGGGTGGACGAATCTGGGATAGATTTTTGTTAGTAACAAGAAAGTTTTGATTTTTTAAGACGTCCAAGCTAGTTCTGGGATCCACATTGCCTCCTCTTCAATCGTCCCGGAATTAGTTTGCTTGGATCAAAGTGGCTGTGGAGCGATGTTTACCATTTTTATACATTTAATGACGAGGTTAAGAATGAGCTGAGCTATAAATCTCATTCTCTTGAAACATCAACTTTTGTGGGACGAATACGTATTATGATGATTTTTGGATGATATCTGTAAATACGTTTTGGTTTTTCGTTACGCTACAGGAAACAGTTTGGTGTGTCTTTTGGGGCCTTTCTAAAGGCGCTGTTTTACGTCGAGGAACGAACGTGAATTTCCAGTTAGAAATGAGTTTATCGCTCCGGTAGCCGTGAATGTATGTGTTTGGGATGTGACGCATGCATCATAACACACGAGACGTCGGTGGGCCTGTTTGGGTCACGTCACAGGCGACAGTAATGCTTATAAATTCTTAAATGTTCGTAATAATAATGGACGTGAGGTACAGTAACTGCACAACAAGAATGCTCATGATCAATATGGGATGCCTTTGTTACTAGTACAGTGGACTCTAAGAGACTAAGATGGATTAGTCATTCAGTTAGTACGGAAGAGGACCTGAATTCGTTTAGAATGTTGATAAAGTACCTGATTCTGAAACAAGCAGTGTAAATCGGAAAGAATCGGTGGGTAATGGAGAGACTTTGAGGATGAGTGGTCGATGGAAATGATGTCTGATGGTTTTTGATTGTAGCCTTTCATTTTAGCGGTGCCGAATCCACCAGTTTCTCAGTGGCGGTTAATCATTTGGTGATAACTTACTCTTTGTATAAAATTTATATGAAAGGAACGGAAAGGAAAGGAAATAAAGGAAAATAAAGGAAAGGAAAAGAAAGGAAAGGAAAGCAAAGGAAATGACACTTCCGAATGTTAAAGTAAAACAACTTAACAAAACATGTCAGAAAGGACGGCGCTTTGGTTCTTGTACCTTGTCAAATATTAAAATCAACATTTACACTTGATAAATACTCCACTTACCTTCTTATTATAATATTTCTCTTTAAGACTAAATTGCCGACTTTGTTTTAGTATTGTGACATTATATTTTATTATTTAGTCACGCATTTTAGGTTGTCTGTCTATTTAACAGACTAGTGTATAAATACACATTAGAAGAACCCTCTACATCAGCTAGAACAGTCAGTACACGAAACCGAACCTGCTCTTGTACCGTTATATACATGTGGGTGCCATATAGTGGCTGCGTTAATAGTCCGTCCAGCACCCCACAGCACCTGTGTCCAACTGTAAATCAGTAACAGAAAGCTTTCCCAACCGCATCACATCAAAACCAACCGCCTTGCTAGCTGCTTGTTCCAACAAAGCCTTTACAAGAGTGACAAGATTCACTCTCGACAACGTATACAAATGTGTTGTAAAATTTATTATCTTCTCAGGAAAAGGAGGGTGAGCCTGAGGAACACTCCTTCTTTTATAAAAAATAAGTTTCGGCGAGATTCAACTTGTATGAAGTCTTATCCGCATCAAGGTATTATCTCCTCAGTTTCTCTGCACAAACTTTCTTCAGCTTTCCAAGCTCGGAAGATTCATGTTGTAAAAAGAAGCTTTGCAATTCTTTATTCTGAAAGCCACGAATCCTGGGGTACAGATACAGGATGATTTGAAATTTGGCATACATTAGTGTTTGTGCCAGATTTAACGAGCCTTAAACGAAAAGACGCACTGTATTTTTAATTCTCTTTATCAGTATTAAATGTAATTTAATTACTAACATATATCTATCTTGGAGTGCCGGACCCAGTGGCCGTGCGATCTAAGGTGTAGGTCTGTGGCCTTTCGCCTTCTGAGATTGTGGGTTCGAATACCACCGGGGGCATGGATGTCTGTCTGTTGTGAGTGTTGTGTGTTGTCAGGTAGAGGTCTCTGCGTCGGGCTGATCACTCGTCCAGAGGAGTCCTACCGACTGTTATGCGTCGTTGTGTGTGATCTAGAAACCTCAAGAATGAGGAGGCCATGGCCCGCATTGGGCCGCAGCGCCACGACGGGGGGATCTATCTTCTAGTGTTTGGGTGTAATATCTAACTACACATAATAATAATGTATTTATAGCATATTAACCTGCAGATGCACATGTAAATATTAGTCAAGATAAAACATTTAGCAAAGTGACCCTGATATTCACGAACCAAGTACACCAACAAATCCATAATTTTTATAAAATCATACGTCGTCTATCGGCTTGAAATCTCCTACAAGTTTCTAGTGATTTATGATTCCATATAAAATGTGTGCATTCCTTGGAGGGTATGGATTGTTACAGTCACGAGGCACGGAACAAATATTAAATTTTTAAATGTGATACTCGTTGATTTTCTGTTGGGGGAAACATTTTATTTCCTCGCTATCACTTTTTAGGTCTACATAACTTGCTATTTAATGAACTATAGGCCATTTGAACAGAACAAAGCGGAAGGAATGAGAGGCTATTTATAATTTTACCAATTTTTTTTCTTGCGACTCCAAATGATTTGTAAAATTTGGCACGCTTTTTGTGTTGAACTGTTGCTAAAACGTATTAAATGAATGATTTATGGAGTCTCGTAGTGAGGGAATACAACGTTCCCGAATGTAAGTTTATTTTTTATATTCTTCTTATACGGATTTGTCAGTAAATGACATTCATGTCAATTAAGGTACTTCCAAAGAAACAACTTTAAACGTTATGCTTTCTGTACGGTAGTGTTAAATACGTAAAATATAAATTAATCAGTGTAATGAAGTTATTGCATTTATGGTCCTATAGTGAAAGAAAAGTGTTTGGTCTAATTGTGCCTAAGACCCTGCCTACATCGCTCTGTTTTCATAAAATGTTTTAAGAAATATGTGTGTATAAAGCCTAGAGCCTTGTGTTACTTCTTATGTCCATTATTGCTGAGAGCAGCAAAGCAGCAGGACAGACGTTTGCATGGGAAAATTGGCCAGTTAGTTCTGAATAATACATAGCGCTTCGTAGGAATTAATAATAATAATCCTTAAACTATGTTTTTCTAAGACGAAAATTCACAACATGGCAGTTGTGGTAACGGTCTTATTTTTTATTGGACAGCAGTAAAGAAATGAGTTGCGTTGTCACATAGCCGTACCAATTTTGTCACATTGCTTGTATGAAAAATTATTTTAATAGTAGATATTATTCTTACTTAATTATATGCCTACCATGAAGGGCGTTTCGGCTCATTATTAGGTACTGAAAGTAGATCGGCCTAATATATGCAACTAAATTTCTTTTAAAACAGTTTTTCAATTTCGTTTTAAATCTTGGTTCAGGTCCCCACAAAAGTACCACGAAGAACACAAACTCTCGTGGGAATTAGACGGTTACGTTTACCGTATTTCTACCGAAGTCCAACAGAATAATAGAACACATTTAACTGACCTTCTGTCAGTTAAAAGTGAGAAATGTTTAATCTTTCTTGTGTGGAATCTGGATAATTTACAACATTTTCCCTTTGTTATTGCTGCAGTTTTGTTGTTGTTATTGCTTCCATTTCTGTTGTTGCTGTTACTGCTTTTATGGTATTTTTGTAGTACATATAACACAGTTTTATGTTTTCGCAGTTTCAGTTCACAATTATTATAGCTCAGTTAATATAGTGACTAGTGTGTTGGCTGGCAAACCGAGAAATCGTGTTCTGTGGTCGGCAGTTGCACGAGATTTATGTCCTGCAAATAATTGAGACCTTCGTTGGGGTTCAGCCGCAATCGTATTCACTGTCTACTCGGGGCAGTTCTCTGGGGGTAAAGATGTTGGGATTGGAAATTACTATGCACACCCATTAGCTGTTGAAGTTACGAATAAGGGAAGCTATCCTAATATTTATTAATAAAGTGTATCAATTTCACCTCGAACTGAGTTCTTATTTGCTGATTATAAATTGCTTTTTTTAAATTTTGTTGTTGATTCTCAGACCGCTGGACGCTGAGAGTAAAAAACAAACACCACAACCATTCTGCTGACCTTCCAGCGAATGTTCAATTCCAGATTTGTACTCGACATAAACAAAATGGGTTTGTATAAATTCAGGCCTTAATAAATAAGATCGATATTAATAATGGGCGTGGGAATGTAAACACACAGCTGCACTTAACACAGCAAAAATAAATCCCATTTAGGGAGTCTGAACTTCCGCGCCTGCCTAAGTACTGTACATTTGTGTACATATTTTATGTAATGCTTAAGGTCACGTAAGGTCACATTTAGTGCATATTCGTATTAGGTACATTGGTTCGAACAGAGTATGCAAAACTATGTTGACCTGACCTCGGCTCAAGTCCGTCAAAAGGGTAACCACATGTAATTTGCTTAGGCAATAATCCAATATAGCCATAATGTTTGGAAGTAGGAATAATGGAAGTAAACAAATATTTGCCTATTACATAGATAGAGCCTGATTAGACCAGAAAAGTCAATTCAGCAGATGTTGTCATCGTCTCGTCTTTTGTTAATACTTTGCCATCGTATGCAAAATAAATATGAAACTTACAATGCTGGATCTACTTTACTGATCTGATTTATATATCCGCTTGTCTCAGTAACCTCGCGGTCTAAGGCATAGATCTGCGTAAGCTCACCTGCTAAGATTGTGTGTTCGAATACCGCCGGGGCCATGGATGTCTATTGTGAGTGTTGTCAGGTAGAGGTCTCTAGGACGCCGCTCGTCCAGAAAAGTCCAACCGACTGCGGTGCATCGTTGTGTGTGGTTTAGAGACCTCAAGAATGAGGAGGCCATGGCCCGCTCTAGGCCGTAGCGCCATAAAAAATATTGTGTACCGGAAGAGTAGCTTAATGTACTGAACCTCTCCGAATTGCTTACATATTCCTCGTCAAGAAGTTCACAGCATGTTGTGGAATATGACTGCTCATTACCGTGCTTAAAATATCCCACTACTGGTCAGGCCCTGAGCCAGATAAATTCAATCGAAACTTCCTTTCATATTTCTTTAAAATCTGTTTTAATATCATAAATCTTATAATTCAGAAACTAATGAAATACTTCCATCCTTGAGGAAATTATTCTTATTTCATATAGAATTAGAAGTTTGTGGATCTCAGGACATAATTTTTCAACTCATGCTTTTATCAGTTCCGACAGAATTTGATAAGCGCCTGGCGATTTGTGTATTTACATCTTTTCAGGACAGATCTCATCTTGAAGGAACTGGCCTCATGTAGCAGTGGCTCAGCTGCTGTTGTACAACCTACCATACTTCATTAAAGCCTCGCATATTCCAAAGGTGACAAGTTACTTTTCACTTATTCGCAATAATTACTGCGGGAACCTGGAAAGAGATGACATATTTCATCCGTGAGAAATCAGTTTTAGGTTGATAAACATTCTGAAATTAATGCCTGTGATATTTGGTTCTTTTCAAGTTCTTTCATGCTACGTTCCAGATATTTCCTTCTCTGTTTCTGAAATATCTACTAGTTTTTCACATTACAATGCCTAATTATCTCTATTAATTTTTCTTGATTTGCGTAATCACTACTGTTTAAAATGTTTCCTTAACTAACAAAAATGTTACATTTTTCATAAAACGATAAATCATGTTGCTTCAGTTCATAGTAACATAAATTTGACTAAAATTGTGAAATTTTAATATTTTTTAAAGAATGTGGACGTTCTCGGTACAATATGAAGTGTTCAAAATTTGCTAACCTCTTCAGATATTCTAACCTAACATTGTTCCGTATCTCCCAAATAAATCCTCAGCACTCGTGCTACGAACACATATGACAGTCTGTCTTTAAAAATTTACTCTCGTAATTGGCGTGTGCTTTTCTTTTATACAAAGCCCTGTTGCTAATTGAAGATTCACATTGTCTTTGCCGTAGGGACACATAAAATCATCTGCTGGTTGTTTGCCACCTTTTCCTATCAGATGTATGGCATTCTAATAACGAACACTCATCGCAAAGATTTGAACTTATAGCAGAACCAAATACATAAACACGGAAGAAAGGCACAAAAAATACGAACTGGCGAAGAGTGGGTGTTTGTTCAGACACCGAAACCAATCGTAAGGAAAGCCGATAAATCGATAAAACTCTTTGACGTGGACTGATTCAACACCTGTCTCGTATAATTTCCCTCCAAGTCCTTGGATTGGAATTTATAGTACAATCCTCACAAAATCCTTTTCTCCCTTGCGAATTATCCGATTGAACAATGCCCCTAACAATGCTCACAGTTCACCGGTTGGCCCTATCAACAGAGTGTGGTTGGTTTTGTTTGAGCTGCAGTATAAATATCTGCCTTTCCCATCCGTATCTCAGTATTACACACTCGCTGCCAGTGGCGGATGTTACATTCCGTAAAGCATCCTTTATGAATTTGATTTATTGCTTCAATTTCTCTTTAAGTGAGTCCACTGGAACCTTCAAGTGCCTGTCAGAGACATGCTTCATTGTAGTGTAATTGTGAAAATGCTGTTATTGTATACATTATATTTTTATTTCGGAATATTTGTGTTTTTCTGAGGTTTATTCCTTTGCATCGTTTGTTGGTATGTTCGTAAGGCGTATTTTTCTATATTTTGGTAAAAACAGTAAATTTGTTTTTGAACACACCTTTTATATATTTAGGCTTTTGTTGAGGTTGGGTTGATTTAAATTATCTATATTTTGAACAGCTTAGCTAATTGAAAATTTTGATGCGTATTTCAACGGCGGAAAGCACCCCTCGTCTAATGTTAGTCCAGAAAAAATTTCCATAAAAATATGATGGGCTTGAAACGTGGCACGTTTGTGGGAGAGGCACACCCAGGGATTTGGCTGGGAAAACTGAGGGAAAGAGACTACTTGGATGTCCTGTGTATAAATGGGAGAATAATATTAACACATTGAGGACGGGGCATTTAAATTGTTAAAATGCCCGTTCCCGGGGTTTAAACAACTTAAATCAACTTTTGTACTGTGTTTCTTTAAAAATTTATAAAAAATTCGCTATCTACCTTTGTTAACCGAAATGTTCAGGAAATACTCACCAAAGACCCTAGTAGTGCTGGAGAGTGTGATACCTCTGGAAACATTCCCCCTTTTGGAGTGGCACTAAGCAGTGTATAGTGCGTGGAATACCAAGCGCGTGTTAAAAACGCAGATATGCGTCATCCAACTTGCACAGTTGTAACGTATAGACGCAAATCTGCGTCACCCGTCCACAATGTGTTAAAACAGGTCTTCAAGTAATAGTGTGGGGGCGTGGACTGGAATTAAGTAATGTAGGATAGGGCCAAGTGGCGGGTTGTGAAAGCGTTGGTTAACCCTAAGGTTCCATTAAATGCAGGGACATTTTTAGTAGTGGAAGAACTATTAGTTTCTCAAGGGCTCTTGCTTCATTGCGCTATGCACAGGGAGATTTAGGTAGGCCCAGCTGGTTGCCAAAGTTTTGTTTAAAGAATGTTATAGATGCAGTATTGATGTTCTATTATTTTGAAAACATTGTCGATATCGTTTTCAATCAGAGTTAATTATTTATTTTACATTTAAGTTTTATGAGATGAAAGTGTTAGAACTTAGTCCATATTGTTATTTACCACTTAAATAATGAAATCTCTAAAGTTACACTTTGAATGTTTAATAGAATGTCGGAGATTATTTGAGTTGATTACAAGGTTAAAGTATAAGCATTTGACTAAGCACTAAACGCCAACACTCATCATCCAGAGACATTTGACGGACCTTGCACAAGTTCTCTCCACTTTCACATTGCACATGTGTATGATGTTTACGTTATACTTATCCATGGAAAATTTTCACAATCTTTAAGCATTAAAATTTCCATTATTTTCCTGTATAGAAGCAAATTCTAAACGATGTACGAATGCAGAGTTAATTAATTAACTTCTTTTAACTTCAGATTCCGCACTTGATGAAAGAAAGTTACAAATAACAATTTGGGTGAAAATTTTATGAACAGTAATTTTGTCTCCCCGATTAATTCATGCGACACACGAAGCTCTGTCACGCGTTTTGGCTCTGAGAATCTTGGACGTTGCTGTTTGGTCAGAACTGTTTATCTAACAAAGATTTAGCGAGTTCATAAAAAACTTCCGAAACTCTTCCCACACAAATGTCATAGACGTCCTTCGTAACGCGGTTTGCCGTTAACTGACCTGATTTCTTTCAACTTTTTCGTCCAATTGGAAATAAAGCTTTAATAGGCTGCAACTTGGCTGTAACGAGCACAGAAATTCCTTCTGGCAGCTGTTAATGATTTCAGTTTCGCTGTATGCAAGAGAGTTAGTTTTTTTTATCCTGCTGTTTCCATTCAGTTACAAACCCAGCGGAACACAAAAGTTACGCTGTTTATTATGTCTAAATGTGTAACATACGAGTATGTGTACATGCAGAATTACTGGAAGCCAAAGATGCAAGTTATTGAAAAGGTTCTATTATATCGCTGTTTTACACTTTGAAATGTCATTGCAGTTGTCTGAAATTGAGACAATAAGTTTTTATTTGAAGAACCTGTTTAGTGCTTTGAGACAATACAGCTGTCTTCCCTACAACTTTGTCTGACACAATAAACATGATTGTTATTGTGAATATTATATGCGTTGTTTAGCGTTGTGATGCTGGATCAGTGTCCGTCATCATGTGTAAATGAGGAGATGTTAGTAATCGGCTAAACTGACTATAATTTCACACCATTTAACACGGAATGAAGAAAATCTCCATTTGCGAAATGCCGTGTCTGTGAAAGCTTAAGACAATGGACACTATCCGCACCATTAAATGCCTTCTAACGCGACATCTTCAGAAATTTAGACTGCGAATCGTATAATATTGAAGCCGGGACAGTATAGTTGGTGTTCCTCGTAGATGGTTCGTTACGGGCTGAACGGCCGGGAAACGCACTTCGATACCTGACTGGAGCAAGTGTTGTCTGCACTCCAGAATGTCCAGATCGATCCTGGGCCTCAACAGACCTCCTGTTCAGTGCGTGCAGGTTCCTCCTTTTTGTGGTGTAAAGCGGCCGGGACAGGAACCTGACCTCTTGTCTCTGTCTACTTCCCAAACTAAACTCCACTCCCTCGTATGACCATGTACCGCTCTACCTTACACGCTTTGGTCTCGCGCAGTACCGTTTCCTATAAGGTCCATTTGTATAAATTTGTGATAATTTATTACGTCAGTTAAGCTTGACACTTCTATGTGAAACTGAACATCATT
>Ga0136643_10008677_pt1 | contig 14886 bp, 7 predicted proteins | sample TergutLab28metaG_FD_96883 | JGI IMG/M metagenome (GOLD analysis project Ga0136643, IMG submission 96883) | Labiotermes labralis P1 segment gut microbial communities from Petit-Saut dam, French Guiana - Lab288 P1 (version 3) (version 3) | ecosystem: Host-associated > Arthropoda: Insects >... | reverse complement strand
AGCAGTCCCGTTACAGGCCTGGAGTGGCCCAGAGGGTTCCAGGAAGTTAAGGTTCCCAGATTTCATGACAACGGCACAGGATGGTGGCAAGGTTGTCAGCCTTACGCACCGGCCGCCTTTACCTCCAGGAAATGCTCCTGGTACGCATTTCTGTTAGAGGCTAAGTCGAACCCGAGGACCATAGTGCGATCGGAAGTATTGTATGATAACTTTCAGTGGTCTTCTACAAAAACTCACTCTCGGTTTCATTCCGGCAGCGGCTTTCATTTTCACGCCTCTTTCGTACTGTGATGGCACCTTGCGATAGTACAGCGTTGAATGAGAAAGTACTGCGTGTTTGCCGGAAAGAATGCTGAAGGACGTGCTCATAGTCACTGTTTACGGCGTACTTGTAGGGACTTTGGAATTAGGAATGCCAACCACTACACCACGATTTTAATGTCTTCCGAAATCACAAACTCGAAAGCCACAGCATAACGTGATATATCTCGCAGTGCCGCACTTGCTACAAAAGGAGCCCATATAGGAAAGTCACGCCGCATCTTTTGCCTCCTTAACTAGTAAACGAATTAGATTGTGTGTGCAAGGAAGATTTCGTACTAATTTAGATTTGGTCTGTTTGGGCTGTATAGCGAATTGGAAGACTGAGAAATGCGTACAAAATTTTAGTCAGAAAACTCGAACGTAAGAGACCACTCAGGGATTCTAGACCTAGGTGTGAATGTGTAGAAACGGGTGTGGGGGTTTGCGCAGGATTCTTGTGCCTTAAGATGGGGTCTAGTGGCAGCGTTTTGATAATGCAACCTTCGCGTTCCATAAAAGAGGGCGTGAGAAATATTTCTCTGGACAAGAAGACAGACAGGTCTACGCAGTGTGTGTAGGTGACCCGTGCGGATTGGCTTGAACCTTCAGCTTATCACACAAACCTAATTTCACACCACCTTATAGGGCGTGGCACTACTACTGTCTTGTCTCGAAACGTCGATAACCAACGTCACAGTGACGCGGCGTCATGTCCCTTAATGAGGGTAACCGTAGTTACATAGCTGGGAAAGTAAAGAAAAAGGATAATAAATAAAGAAAGAAACGAAACGAAAAGAAAAGAAAATAAAAGAAACTCTTGTTGCTGTTCGAATTGTTCGCTTCTGGAGAGCCCAGTTCTGTGGCGTAATTGTTCCTGGGCTCGCATTTTCAGAAATCGGAATGAGACGCAAGATAAAAAATTTGCTCCGAGAAGGAGGTACTGGGTGACGTGTGCCGGGATTTGTCTGAATTGCTGTAAAAGACGGGAGGGGGGGGGTTGGAATTTTTGACCAGTCGACGGACTGTTCTCGTTACTCTTAACTCATCTTGCGGTAAGGCCAAGCTTAACCTTACGTACAGTCAAAAAGACGCCAATCTCGCACACACACATACAAATAAACTTCTCTGTGAAGAGTGGGTTTGTGTTTGCAGTAAATGCGGTATCGTGGCCCAGTGTGTATCCAAAACGACGCTCTTTCATCGCGTGGCTTGATTTCTGGCCGCGTGTCGCACAAGCAGAGGACGTGTGGCCTTAGAGGGGCTGAGGACGTAAGTGGCATTTAAATTTTAAACGCGCCGGAAGTTGAACGACGGGCCCGCGGATTGTCGGCTTGCATTGATATACTGTCCAGTCTGCAGGACTGCTAATAAACACGGCCTCCCTGTACAGTCACAGTCGCCGCGTCTCGTTGCCACTGGCGTCAGACTGCGTGATTGAATCGGCGGTTGTGATTCATGTTCAGTGACTATGTGTGTTAGCGTGCGCTTACCAAGCAAGTCGGAATGTCCTGTTTTGTAATCCACACGACAGGCTTTAATGTGCACATTTTTGTCGTCAGTAGTAATCGTCACAGTATAATGTCTCCATTTTATGTGAATATGGATGTCACTTTGACGACATAGTTACAGCTGTAGAAGTGTACAAAGGTTGGAACAGTATTTAACTTGGCGTTTCGCGACTTGGTTGATGGTATTTTCCTTTTTGTCTGCAGGTTTTTGCCAATCTTTTATTGTCACTGTCGTTCAGATAATTATTGTCCGTGTAATAAACTGCTGCATTGACGTCATGACGTGTTCGTAGATAAGTAAAGGTAAAGATAACCGCAGAACAGTCCATGGAGGCCCCTAGGGGCAGTAACGGTATAGCTCGACTCGTCTTGTAACCTCGACGTTAGATGGGGTGGGTGGTAACGCCACGCCCCGGCCGGTTTACTCTGGGAATGACCCGGCAGCCATTGTATAGGAGGCTGCGTGGGCCCCAGGGCCGGTCTGGAGAGGTGCGGAAAATCTGCCTCCCCCCCATTGGGATTGGATCCGCGGACCGCCCAGCCCGTAGCGAGTCGCTATACCGACTAGTCATGCTATCCACGGCTACATTTCATGTTTGTAAATATTTCGGCTTCACTTGTGACCCGCAGTTTAGGTAGTGTTGGGGAGGAGGTCCGCAGAATTAGCAATTATATATATATATATATAAGCGCGGTAATTAAGGTCCATGTTGTTGTAAAGTTTGGGAGAGGCGAGTGGCGAAATGCAGTACTGTTTTCATCTGTCATACACAGACTCCACTTGTGCGCATGCGAGCATGGGAAAGGATGGTAGCTGTGTGAGATAAGGCACGTTGTGAATGTTCGTTAACGAGTTACATGTACAGTTCTGCACGTGGCACTGCGCAACCAGATTGTGTGGAGGCCTGTTTACTTACCTAATATGAGTGGAATGCAAATCCTAATGTGCCAAGATTCCGTGTACAGAAGTCATTGATACCAAGAATCAAATGATTCATGCAGTACTTTTCTCGTATTTGCATAGCCATACTAAGCCAGTTGTATGAACACTCCTCGGCATGTATGAATGTAGCACGTTTATTCCACAGATGTATCCGTATTTTTCAACATAATCCTGCAGCACTACAGCGGGACTGCCCTATATTGGCACTAGTTTAAAATTTACATCAAGGTATAAGCCGGCGGCTTGTATTCACGGTCACTGTTTTGTACATTTCGGATGGGTAGCTCCATTACAGCGGACGGATCGCGAATTGTGACTCGTATTCGAAAAAAATGAATTCCTCCACTCGTGCCTCGTTGACACCCTTGCTGGAATTTGCTGGGGCGACGGGTACGATCGTGGATGTCCGACCATGCTCGAATTGTGCATCTTTCTGGGACGTGCGGAACGCTACGTCATCACGGCGCACCGTTGTCAGTGGGTGGTGAATTTCGGTGGGGGGAGCATGTTTCGCCTATGCAGACGGATCGCATTTCGAACCTCTTCGCGGCACCTAGTTTCCAATGCCGATACCATTGCACATCAGCTTATAGCTTATTCTCCGAATAACATCTGATTGACAAATAGGCGCACACATAATTTTTTTTTGGGGGGGGGGCTAACCCCAAAGCTATATATATATAATTGATAATTTTATTTTTAAAATACCTTATGAAAACCGTGTCAAAATCTCTGACCCCGCATCTAGTTAGGTTACAGGAAAAAGTAAAGCGAACTGACAAAAGTAAAAATCTACATATTGTTTTCTATTTATTTGCTTCAACAAATAAACTTATGTGCTTCACATTTTCAGAACCGTGCATCGTGCGGTATATATGTGAGAATGACCAACAAGATGCACACTTTATTTCCCTATTTGTTTCAATTGTGCTGTCCTCTACATGCTTCGAACAAGTAAGTTCATCATCAGGAGGTTACTTCTCTACGCTGACTAGACATCATACACATGCATGGAAAATGCTATATGCGGCGTGTACAGAAATAACCTCCTGATGATGAACTTACTTGTTCGAAACATGTAGAGGATAGTATAATTAAAACAAATAAAGGAAATAAAACGTGCGTATTGTTGGTACAAATAAATAATAATCAATAAAATACGCGGTAGGTATATAAAAATAAAAATCTACACATTGGTTTGTTTTTATTATATTTTTCGGTATTCCAATATACTTGTTATCGGCCGATATCAGTGGCTGATTTAGGCTGAAGAGTAGACAGATTTGCATTGGGTTCGAGTCTTTACGGTCCCGATACACCTAGGCCTTATAGACGGACCATTTGTGCCCCATAATGTGATATCAGCTCAGGAGAGTCCTGTCCCTTTTCCCGAAGTTCCAGATGGCCCCCAGACTTAAAATCTTAATGTCCTCTGGGTCCAAGAAAGGAACCCAGATATACTATCCTTTTCTCTCAAAGAGTACCGGCAAGCGAATCCCCTCCAGGTTCCCCAACGGGGCACCTATGGAGAGAAATGCCATCTTACAGGGCATTTTTACATCTCGATATATATATATTTATTTATTTATCTCAAAGGCCCTAAGAAAAGAGCGTCCCTCCATGTTCCCCAAAAGTGAGGCCCCTATGGAAACAGATGCCCATTTCAGAGTCATATTTAACATATCTTTCGGGGTCCCCAGTAAAGGAGCCCTCTCTCCAGGTCTCCCTCATGGAGTCCCCTCGGAGATAGATGCCCCGTTGCTAGAGCTCTCCTTCATTCAACATTCAAAGTCCCCGGTATACGAGCCCCTCCTCCTGATTCCAGGGGCCCCTATGGAGAGACATGCCCGTATCCTGAGGCTTTCTTAACATATCTTCCAGGGTCCGCAGTGAAGGAGCCTTCCCCATAGGCCCTCCGCGCTGAGCCTCTTCAGAGAGAAGCGCTCCATTCCTAGAGCTTCTAGGCTGAAGAGAATATAACGTAAATCCTTGTATACCGTCGTGTCTAAAAAAATATGAGTTTTTTTTAAACTTCGCTTCGGGGTAGAGCTGCAGCCCGGTAGCATCACCCCCTCCCCTCCCCGCGCGGGTGCGCGAATGGATTGACATGCCCTTGCGCCATCTGTTGCATGTTACCCAGCCGCAAGTTCTACCTTATACCGGCAAATAAAAGTGTTTGACCAACAAAAGTTGCTTGTTACGGAACCTTACTTACCGTACATGCCTTGTACAGTACCTACAGTTGGTGACAGTTCGGTTTCAGTGCCCCACCCGGTGCAGCCACTCCTCACTGCATTCGCCTTGAGGTCGTAGTCTACTTCTAGGACCCATGTACACCTTCTGGAAAAGAATGTTTCATGGTGGTCGCAGTGAGATTGTATGATGAGCGATTTTCATTTCTGTGATGCCCATTAAGTTGGATTTCATTCACGGTAAACAAAAGTGTAGCACAATGGCAAGACGGGGGGACGTCGTCTGGAGGGATGCATTGCGGGTCCTATGAGGACTAGGATGGAGGAGACGAGCTGGAGTTAGAGAATAATGGAGGCACCTTTTGAGGGAGACGAAGTCCCAAAAGGGGCTTAACTCGATGGCTGTATAGGTGGATGGAAGCAGAGGTGTATAGTGAGTGGTATGGACCAAACTTCCCAGACAGTTTAGTGTAGACCTCAAATACCGAAGTCAGTTGTTTCGGTTGTGAAACCGGAAGATATGGTGTACCGCGATCTTGTAAACTCTCGGCCTTACTCCATCGAGTGGGCCACGAGCTGTACAACCAAGGAATCCTTCGTTTTGCGGCATGGGGAAGATATTTTGCTGTTCTCAGAAGTGTCCAGGCCGGTTGCGGAGCCTACCCGGCCTCTTATCCATTGGGCACAAGGTGTTTTTTCCCCGCTAGTGAGAGGCAGGGTCATGATGCTGATTGCTGCTTTCCATCTAGTACCAACATTAAGAATGCACTCCCCAATGGCGTTTAAGTAAGCACAGGGGCGGCTTTACCGTAATCCTGTCTGTCGTTTTCAACAATGTGAAAAAATGTATTTCGTTTGGAACGTTAGAAAACGCGCAGGCCGTGTTGGTGGTTACAGGAGCAGTGTCTTTTGTCTTATATGATATGCAAATTTGTACTTTACTGGCCAAATTTTCTTTCAGAATAGACATTCTGTTTACTCAGTCCAGTCCACGTAATTAAATATGTTTTGTTGTACCAACTCTGGAAATGTAAACGCCAGGGCTTCGGTACGGAGATCTGTCGAAGGGCCCCTGCAGAGGAGATGGGAGAACAGTTAGGGTAGTAGGCTTGTGTGGTTGGTAGAAGAAGCTTTGGATCTTGTTCAGTGGCGGTAATTGTTTTTGGTGGTGTTGAACGTTCGATTGTACCATGAGTTTGGGTGTTTTCTACATAGCTGTGTATGCTGAAGCCTGAGGCGTAGCCTTACCTCGTTACACTGGGTATCCTTTTTATCTTTAGGCCACGTGGTCGAGGTTTTTCTCAGTATATGTGAGTAAAGTGATCGTGCAGCGAGGGATGCTGCCGTTGCCATGGTTACCGCCGGGTGTCTGGCATCGATCGCTAAGCTGCACCCTCGCTCTGCACGGGGGTGAACACCCTTCACCAATCCACCACACTGCCTCGGAGTGTCGGTGCTTGTATGCATGCTCTTCCGACGAGGCACATACATACAGTTCGTGTAACTTAGGCACAAAAGAAGAAACAACTGCTGCAGTAGCTTACAGCTGGAACACGAGTAAGATTCATCTGTTTGCATATATTTCTTGAAAACTGCAAATGGATGACTTTAACTACCGAGATACAGTACGAGAGGAGTAAGTTCATGTCACAGATCAACACCAGTCGGGCACAAGTGTTAGGTTTAAAGCCGATTTGTTGCACTCATAGAATGGAGAAGGAAAAGCCGGGAAAAAGATGGAAACTGACCAAAAAAAAGTAGGTTTCAGAGTAGTGTCTTCATCTTTGGTGCCATAGACTGCTTTACCCTGAAGAAAAAGGACTGCAATGCTTGGAAATGTCTGGAATTATTGACCATTCGTCATGACGTAGCACCCAGAGGACTGGAATCTTCCACATGTATTTGGGGAAGTGCTGAAAAGAGAGAAAGTGGGATTAGGCAGTTCAGTAATGCTTTTAGCCACACCTACGTGTGTCAGGGGTAACAGTCTGCGATTTACCCTCGGATTTCGCTTTCACTGCAGTGATGGCTGGAGCTCGTCGTCCTAGTGCTTAATACTTACCTACAATACAGTGAAATTCGTCGTGCTCGGTCGCTGCACTCTCAGTCTGACGTGACACTGCCGAGTACCGGGGTGCTGATAAGTCCTTAGCCCGACCAGGAAGGAAACAAGCCCGGAAGCATGTCAGGGACGCGCGTGATTTCAACAACATCGAGACGCGAGCTGTTATCAAGTTTTTTTTTTTCCTGCAAGGCAAGGCGCCGAAGGAAATTCACGCAATTCTGACGCAAATATTAGCTTGTTTCCTTCCTGGTCGGACTAAGGACTTATCAGTACCCCTGTATTTGTTGCGTGTTGCTAGGTAACACAGACTTACATTGTAAGCTTTTAGGTTTTCTCGGCTACTGAAGTACCACTTACAAAGTATTATGGAAGAGTGTTCGACGTTTCGGAGGAACGGGGCTTTATCTTGCTTTGAGGGTAGGAAATACGAGGTGGATCAATTCTTGTTGACGTACTAGAAAGATGGCTTCATTTTCTTATATGTTATGCAGGATCTGGGCTGTGCTCACTAGTCTGATTGTGTGGCAATATGATTGTTCCTTTTAAGAACCATAATTAAATTCATGTTTGCCACTCAACAGCTTTATTTAACAACGCTGTCAATAACAGACTATTCATCGTCGATTTGATGTACCATTAGTAAGTAATGGATTAGTAAATACGCGGTAGGAAGTGGTCGTGTTTGAGGTACTGCCTGGGCGTTAGCCGGTAGGGCCTGAGGGAAAAACGAAACCCCCAGGGCATTAGGTGTCCAGACAGAGATGATCGCGTGACCGAGTGTGCTCGGTCACGCGGAGCGAGAGGAAAGGAAGAGTAAAAAAAACATGTCTTAATTCTGTCCCATGACCACCTTAATAGTACCTTTTCATCGTCGCCCATCACACGCGGCATCTCTTATGCGTTCTTATTATTCTCATCCCGACAGAAGTGTTCTGTTCGAGGTTTGTGTATTTGTTCCATATCTGCGCGTTACAACAGTGTGTATCAACTGAAAATTTCCTCCGAAACACAAGAAACGTTTTCATCTCTACATGTCGCTACGAACCAGAAGAGGAAATTCAGATTAAGTCGTTAAAATGCCATGGTATTTGTTAACTTGTAGGTTTCATGTCAGTAGCAGCGTTCATTTCGGTGTGCATTAAACAGATTGAAATTTGGTGCAAGCGTCCAGAATTGTTGAGCATTTGGTTGCGACCTGCGAAGGCCAGTCCAGGCTCTTGGGGGTGTGGGGGTGTGTGTGGAGGGGGGGGTGGACAGTTGAGTAATCAGTTGCAGGCTTGTAATGGCAATGTCGTGTTATGTAATTAATAATGGCATAACTTACTGAAACGAAACTATTCATCCCAACGGAGCGTTAAGATAATGTGCCCGGATCCAGACCTGATCCCATCATGTTGTTGTATAAAAAGCCCAGTGAAGAATGGAATATTAGACAAGTGAAATGTGTTGCAGGCGCGCCACATTTAGTGGATTGCCTTGTATTGTATCAAGATAGAACAGTAGGTAGGACATCGCTTGTGTTGCTAAGTTTCCTTTCATTCAAGCAGTCGGATTTACGTCGAATTGTTTGTCCTTTGCGCGAAGAGCACAAAATCGATACATAATGGGGTGGTCACGTCTGACCACCTGTAACTTGAAGACTTCGGTAGAAGACTTGCACGTGGGCAGAAAGTTATCGAGAGAGGGAAGGTATGAGTATCAAAATAGGGGCTAGAATGAAATTCGCGCTCAAAGTACACATTTCCGCGTGTTGTACATCCGTTGTCTGGTCGGAAAGGCAAGGGGCCGATATAGTGGTATGATTAGGCCACACGTCTCATCAGGAACAGGTTTTGTTTGTCACCTCAAAATTATCGTATATAGGATTTCCATAACATATTCTAGTATTAATCCAGACGAACAGCATGTTCTGGAATCCACCAAAGTAATGAAGAGCTGTTATTTTGTAATACCTGTATTATGTATGACAAGCCAAATGGGCAGTTCTTCCAAGATCCACACACGAAACAGAACTACAAGATGTGTAGCCGAGTGACTCATTACTTACCAAGCAGATTGCCTGCTACCTCCAAGGGTTTCGTAAGTCACGGGTTGTGCAGTGTGATAGATAAGGCTGATCTTGTGTCAAAACGAAGGCGCAGTTTGTACAACACAGTTGAAGTGCAAAGGAATGTGGATGCTGCACCGTGTTTACTATTGGCGTTTGTTTGTAAACCGGTTTATTTACTGACCTGTTTCAGCTGTCGTAAGGAGATATATTGCAGATACCCCGTGTTCTTAGTTACATGACACGATATATTATTACTAGTACTACTATATCAGCTAAATGGATTATATTGCGTCGAACGATGGCCGTAGCAAATCTTGGGTAGTAACTACCTGGCGCCGAAAACACGGTAAAAAATCTTCGACAAGCCAGTGGCTGAACCAAGATATGAACCGAGTACACCTGGAATGCAGAAGCGGTACGAGGAGACTCTCGAGCATAACGTGGCTCCGTTTCATGTTTTTGAGCTTACGGTTCATATCCCGGCCCTGGGATCCCCATTCCTACGTGGAAAAGATTGACAGAGTGCCTTAAGATAGGAAACGGCCACTAGTGTATGCATTGTAATCGGCTATCATACATGTACGCTGTAAATGACGCAAACACACACAGCGTTGCTCGTGGCAGGCATGTGAAGAATTCATGGACTGGCAGGTGCGAATATGCGACCTTCAGTGTACTGTCGCGAAAACACTTGCTGTTGTAGGAGGGTAGTATCAATAGTCTGGCTGTGCCAAATCGGACGCGACCTTCATAGTAAATACAGAAATTGCGCGGAAATACCTCGACCGCTGTCGCCGCACGCGTGCATAGAGGGGTCGACGAAAACCCTGGGCATGCTGCTTCATCAGGAAACTTGTTGGGACTTCTAGAAATGGGCACTGCAATCATGAGTTGTGCTGGTGGCAGCACCAATCAACAGTACACCAACTCCTTGCCACCCATTCCGCACTTTTAACGCGTGTTTGCTTTCTGGAAGACGTGAAACAGTTTATTGCTCCAAAAACAAATTATGCGTGCATAAAATATAAATTTTATAGGAAACTTCGGGAAAGAGGCCCTTCGTTTTTTACGATTTGATGTGGGCCTATGTGGATAGGAATACAAGTGGCAGCGTGTTCTTCGTCATTGTGCAGTGGTGTAGATTTACTGCTGACTGGCACTGTCGACAGTACCTTTGCATCTGCAGTGAGTGAATTTCGGGGCCAATAAGGGATGCAAAATCTATTTGAATGACATACAACTACTTGAAATTAGGAATATTCCATTTTTCGCCCTTTTTTATCTACCTTTTTCTCCTTTTTCTTTGCCTCGTATTCCTTCCGTTTGTATTTGCCAATGTTACGCTTGTCCACATATTTTGCAAGTACACCTCGCAGTGCCCTCGACAGTTGGTATGTAGGCTGAAGGACCAGGTTCCTGTGCTGTTTGACGAGTACAAAGGATAACCGGATAATCGATTCAGCGACCTTCCAACGAACCCGCAACCTCGGCTGTCGCCACCAATTACTACCCACCTGATGTAACCCGGAAGAGAACACCCAGCATATCGGTCTGACCTCAGTTGGAACAAGAAAGGCAATGTATATATCAACGTAGCATTGAGCGGCGTTCGCGAAATCTTTGTTACTGTGGAAAGCAAAAAGTATTACGCATGTCGAGTGTGTGTATGTCTGTAGCCTTAGTTATCCAGCACGAAAAGCGCATGCGCTGTATTTTATTACCATCTGTGACTTGTGTGGTTGTACCTCAATTAGCCACATAATCTCATAAACGACACGATTTTCGGAAAAAGGTTATTGAACATAAAATGCGTGTTTTCATTTTCTGTAGATCTTTTGTCTGAAGAAATTCTCTTTCTAAAAAGAAATGAGCGAGGTACGATCATAAGTTCTGTAGGTCTCCATGTAAAGTACCAGTTATTCTTCTCAGATTTTGATGGAACTTGAAGTTTCTGGACACATTTTGCGAAGAATATTCCAATGTCAAATTTAATCGAAATCCGTCCAGTGGTAGAAGAGTTGTTCCCTGCAGACGGACGGACGGACGTACAGGCATGATGCTGGTAGTCGCTTTTGGCAGTTTTGCGAACGCCCCAAAAATTTAAACTTATTTACGTCATCCGCCAAAAACTGCAGGATTTTCTTCGTACTGCTTCAGAATGTATTGAATTGGCGGCCCGGATAGCGTAGTCTGTATAGGGACTCGCTACGGGCTGGACAGTCCGGGCTATCGGCCCCGAGGCCCATCCGTTTTCCTGTTCAAAGGGTACCGTTTCTCTTTCGTGGAGTTAAAGCGGCAGAGACGTGACACTGACCATCCATCCCCTTCTACGGGACAGCTTCTATATTTATTAAAATAAATTCTGGAGAAAAGAACTTTTTGTAGACTATTGCTTCTCCATTTTTATTGCTGCAATTGAATGTGAATTGTATGTTTGAAGGTAATTGTAGTTTGCAGTTAACTCGGTATTTATTAGGTTGAAGAAATCCAACGAGATGCAACAGTATGCAGATATTTATTTACTGCTAAATTACTCTACGTGTTTCGGGCGTCCATCGCGCCCATCATCAGAAGTACATAAAACTGTAGTTGCAGCCTCTGGTACAGATCATACTCTCTGGGGAGCAAGCTTCCTCAAACATGACCAAGTCCTTATCTGGTCACGTTTGAGGAAGCTTGCTCCCCGGACAGTATGATCTGTACCAGAGGCTGCAACTACAGTTTATGTACTCCTGACGATGTGCGCGATGGACGCCCGAAACATGTAGAGTAATTTAGCAGTAAATAAGTATCTGCATACTGTTGCATCTCGTTGGATTTCTTCAACCTAGACGATGCACGGAACCACGAATATAAAATTCAATATTTATTGTATCTGTAATTACCCTGAAGATGGAGGCAGCAAGTTACTCCGAAACGTGAGTGCTTATGTACTGACAAGTTCTCACGGCGTCGTATTCCTGACGAACTGCCTTCATCAGTGTACGAATAAATTAATTGCAACCGTATTAGTTGTTATGATAATGCAACCAAGTTGTCCGGAGAATGTGCGTGCGTGGCCCGGCCATAGGCGTGTTCAGAACCGTCATATTACTGGTGCTTTTGTAACAAATCCTCTCTGTACATCTTTAATCCGGCACTGCAAATAGAAGTTCTGAGGGTGAAATAATTGCAAATGAGCTTCATTGTTCATCTAGAGTGATCCGCCAGTTGCTGAACATTGCTAGTCCAAATGGTTTTTAACGTTTCGCTCTCTCCCTTACAGAGAACAGGTTGTTTCTGTTGTGGAGACGAAGGGTTGACGTTGTATGCGGAAGCAGTGTTTCTCGGAAGGAAAACGTGCGCAGACCTTAGGGATTTAGAATTGTTACATTGTATTTGCAGTGATGTAAAATTTTTAAGGTTCTGACGGCCTTGTCTCGCGAGGGTTCGGAAGTGAATATGATCCTAACCACACCCTGTGCAACACTTGTGGGATGTGGGAACCTTGCCGAAGGTTGGCAGTGTTGAGGGGCAAATGTAACGCGATCTTGCCATTTGGCAGCCAATCAGAAACGCGGTGGGCGACTTTATTTATATAAGTAAACCGTTGCACCAGAATTTTCAGTGCCGTGGCAGTGTTTATTGCGTGAAGACGCATACTTTTGTGTGTAAGAAGACGAACACATGGACCCGAAGGTAATGTGCATCCTTGCATTTGGTTACAGGGCTTGTCTGTGTAGGCTAGTATCTCATGCTTTAAAACTTTTCATTTCTCCCACCGAATGTATTTATGAGTTGATGATTATGATCTTCTGGGGTGTTCTGCCGCGTAGTTAGATTTGAAATTTACCGACGTTTCGGATTAACCTGCTTCCTTCGCCTGATCTTACCAGACTGCACGGCGTTCCATTCCAGAGAGGGTAATGTTCATATGCACAGGCATGAAGATCTGATAACGCCTATTGCTTGGTCGCGGAACAGACGGCCGTGTGTTTTATAGACCTATTGATTAACTGAATAAAGACAGGGATGCGGTTTGTTCGCTGGGAGGTACCAACAGAGGTTTTTAAAGTTCCACAGTCATACCAAATTTTTCACAGATTTTTCTGTGTTCAGGCTTCACTTATGCTGTGGGCTTACCACTTTCTTCAGCCACCAGTGTTTCTGGAGCAGTGCTTTCCAACGTGTTTTTCTCTCGTACCATTATCACACATGAAACATACTTGTTTCACTGGGTAGTGAAAATAGTGGTAATGGTGTGTACTTTGAGAATCCTGTGGTCTTTCGGAATGTTTTGCTGGTTAGTGGGGATTGGAAGTCTTGGCATACTACCAGATGACCGTCCGCGTACCAGCGGTTGAAAAGCACAGCTCTAGAGGATGTTCGTCTCTCCCGACTGGCTGAAGTGGCCTTAACTTCCGAATCTGCACTGCGTAGCAACAGATTCGAGTATTGCTGTTTCTGAAGACGGAGAGGCGCAGCTGTATTACAAAATACGTGATATCGACTCCTATCTAGTCAGCTTGAGCAGGGCACGTTCAAAATTTCGAAATCAGTATTGGCAGGCCCCCAGGGCGTGGCTCGCTTCATGTTTTTTTTAAATGTTACTTAACGTGAGCTTCGTCTAGTGGGGCGTTCATTTCTACTGACTAGTTGTTTACTCGATGCTGTGAGCGCGATGCCGGATGGAAACCTGAAAACCCGAATTACGCCATCTTTATCATAAATTGTAATAGTGGTATTGCTTCCACGTCGCACGGGATATGATTGTGTAGCCGTAACGATCTCAACTTCCCTCCACTGCTTCACATGTCATGATTTTGTGCTTAGTTAAGCACAGGTACACTTATTTACTTAACTCCATGGATCAGAGTCCTTCTTGAGAAGCTGAACGGTTCCCAGCCAGTCAAGAAGTCCCCCGCATTTTATGGAACCCGAAGATTCATTACCTCATTCACAAGTGTCCGCCACCTGTCCCTATCCTGAGCCAGATCGATCCACCCCATGCCCTCACATCCCACTTCCTGAAGACCACCTTAATATTAACCTCCCGTCTACGCCTCGGTCTTCCAAGTGGTCTCTGTCCCTAAGGTTTCCCCACCCTGTATGCACCCTTCCTCTCCCCAGTACGTGCTGCATTTTGATTTGTTAAGGTTGTTCCCAAATATTTGAACTCTTCCACCCTTTAAAACGAGCTATTATCAATCTCTGTACTGTGACTTCGTCCTGCATCATGATCTCGAGACATGACCATGTACTTAGTTTTATCGGCATTCACTTCTAGACCATTCTCCTTACTACTGACTAGCCAAGTTTTTGTATTTTTCTTTACAGTATGTACGCTTCCTCCCAATATATTAACGTCATCAGCCTAAACCAAAGGCTTATGTGTACCATTTAATTTCAAAACCATCCTGGTTTACATGAATCCTCCTAATGGCGTACTCTAAAGCAGAGTTGAACAGCAATGGCGATAAAGCATCTACTTGTTTCTAACCATTCCTAATAGGAAACAAGTCGGACAAATGCTTGCCTACCCGGACTGTGATTGGTTGCGTTCAGACACATTTTTATTAGCCTTACAACTTTCATGGGGATACTAAACTCAATGAGAATACTTTCACAGTTGCACCGTGCATATTGATTCAATTTACTTTATTTTTACCAACTTATGCACTTGTATATCAGTTAATATTAATGCTAATACATTAAAATATTAGAAGATAAAACATAAAATTATTTAAAACTCCGACATGTTTCGGTTTCTTTATAAAACCATCTTCAGGGAGTCTCCTGTGCCTATTAAAGTTACTTGTTATCTGATACTACCGTTGAGGTATGTT
>Ga0136643_10008675_pt1 | contig 14888 bp, 9 predicted proteins | sample TergutLab28metaG_FD_96883 | JGI IMG/M metagenome (GOLD analysis project Ga0136643, IMG submission 96883) | Labiotermes labralis P1 segment gut microbial communities from Petit-Saut dam, French Guiana - Lab288 P1 (version 3) (version 3) | ecosystem: Host-associated > Arthropoda: Insects >... | reverse complement strand
CAACCAGTTGGTCAACATGTTTTGTGTTTCTGCTTTATCCTCACAGGCCTTTGAAAATAAGAATTGCTAAGGCTGCATTCTTCCTGTACAATACATACATGTTTGCTGTTGTATATAGGAAAACCTTGAGCTGACAATGACCAAGACATGCCTAGAAGTACTGACCAATCTTGGGAAGGCATTCCAGAGTGCAGTCAAAGAAGGGCCAGAACAACCCAAAACGGTGTCTCCGTACATGGTTCAAAACGATACAGGACTTGTCATTACTCTTCTGTTGAACAGAGGTTCCTTCAAGGTAAAGATTAATGATGTTACTCCTTTCATCCTTTTCTCTGTACATTGTGCATGGCTGTTGACCTTTTACCTGACACATAGACTGGTGATGAGTATGAAGAAGACAGATGAAAGTTCCATTTGAAAACTGATATAATTGTCAATGCTTGAAATTAGGGGTTTCTTCGGATGTGATACCTTGTAGTCTGATAGAAGTGTACTAGGTTTTCAAAAGATTGCTGCCCCTGTTGTGATTACCAGACCACAAGACCTCAAATTCCAGAAGGCACTAGTTTTCAGTTTACTCTTTCATTCAGAGAGCAATTGAAGGCATTGCTTTTTCTTAGCACATAAATTGTGTTAAGCTCTTCTGGTCCCCATAAGTAAAGTTGATGGAATTTGTTAAAGAAAGGTGAACATTCCACCATAGACAAGCTTATTCATATAAGTTCCATATTCCATGCATTAATCAAATGAATGTGGTATCAACACCCACAAATGAACAATAGTATCTTGATGTAATTTTATTATGGGATATCCTTCAACAATCCCACTACATATTTTATTGTTTTGTTATATAGTAACATTGAATAAAATTTATTATACAAGAACTGTACAGGTATGTTGTTTGGAAAGTAAATTAACAGTTTTTGATAAAACACAATGGGACAGTCTCTCACAGACCTTACACACAAGTCAATGCCTTCTTCCTAAACAATTATATCTTTACAGGATTGCCTTGATTTTGTGCATGTGTTTGTATAAGGTGTTGTGACAAACAAATATATGCGTGTTAACAGCTAGTTATGAAGGTGGTTGTGTCTTGATTTGCAGATACAAGTTGCTAAAGAGGCAGATGAAGTGACGCAAGTAGTGCTGCAAAGTGGTGCCAAGGTGGGACTGTGCCTTGTGAAGCCTGAAGATCTTAAGCTCCATGTCCTAGATTCAGGCACTACATCTGCGAAGAACAAAGTTACTGAGAAGTTTCTTACAATACGGGTGAGTAACCACCAGTAGAAGTAATAGAGTGCTTTTTGAACCTAGTGTTACGTACTGAAAAAAATCCTGTTGGAAATTGAAGTTTTATTGTCAGTCCACTTTCTAGAAAATATTGTATGTCTTATGGACTTTTAAAAAAATGTTCTGAAGTTCACCCAGCAGTGAAGGTTGGGTTTGTGGTCTTTTGGGATATTATAGCATGTAGTTTGGTAAATAGGTACCATTATTGAAATGTTGGTATTTGGTATCCTTGTTCCAAGTTACATGACACCACATCCCAGAATAAAGTGGTCTCTAATTTTTGCATTTCAGTACTCAGATACAGTTATAGTGAAAACATTTTATAATCTATTATTTATATTTGTTTGAATAGTGATCACTCATAATGAGAAAGTTATTTAATGTAATTTTATGTAAACTTTGGTAGTCAGTAAAGTGTTGTGATTGGCCCTGATATTGGTAAGAAGGTATCAAAACACATGAAAGAAGGGCCAAGACAACACAAAGTATTTGAAGACAGCTGTGTTGTATTTGGTGGTTTCCTGTGGATTAATTTTAATTACATTTTATTTGTTTGACAACATTTCTTGAATTTTGCTTGTAAAGTAAGATATTATGATGTTCCTCATTTTAAAGTCTAATTGCCCTATTCTCTGAACATAGTGATATCCCTTTGTTGCAGTAAGTTGGACTGCTAGTGAAACTGCTGAAGCTGCAGGCACCTCCAGAACCCTGATAGATTTGAGCTTTAGTTGACCTGTTGGTCTAGGGCCATTATTAAATTTCATAAACATTTGTAAATTCAGTATGGCTTTTTTTAATCCATATTTATGTATTTACATGAAGTAGGCAAAATCATTCAGCATGGGCCAGAAATGGACTTACTCCTATGTCTTCAGCCAGAGTGGAAACTTGTTATGTGTTGTGTGTATGAAAAATAATGACCTGTAGCTTATTTTATTAAATATCATTCTTAGAGTAGAGTAGAGTACATTAGGACGGGCACTGCAGTGACCGTTGTACCTCGACCATTTCTGATCTCTTTTTGCTGCCATTTGTTTAAGCATTCAGCAGCCCCACATGTTTAACAAAGTGCGATACTTTGCTGACAGATATGTAGGCAAAGTCACCTAGTTTCAGGAAATGTTGGCCGAGGTGTCTAAATCTTAATACTGCCAGTGTCTCACAGTGACAAAGAGCATTTGAGACCATTTTGAATGCCTGTTTGCATCTGTTGCACTCAGGACTGCCTATCAGCCTCAGTTGAAATAGATGTCCTTCTAATGACAGTTCCCTGTTGGCAGCCCTGTCATTATTTTTAGTTGATTTCTGCTCAAGTTGACTAATTTCCCTGCTCTTAGCAGAAATAGACTACCAGTACTCCTTGTGTTTACTGCTTGTCCAGCCCCTGATAACTTCCCTGGAAACCTTTGGAAATATGCCAAAGGTCTTATAAGTGGATGTGAGGAGGCTTGCGTGGCTAATTATGAACTGTTTCATTTCCATCAATCCCCATGTGTCCTGGTACCCATACCAGCTTGATGCTGTTACATTCCACCATTTCCAACAGGGATTGATGGTAGTTAGCCATTCCTAAATATGGTAAAACAATTAACTTAGGTGGCAAGTAACTTACCATTCTTCCCCTGTCTGGGATGGTTTGCAGCATCACTTGGTAGTTTGTTACAGATATTTTGTGACAGCATGTCAGTACCATCCTCATGGGTAAAAATGGGACTGACATGGTCCTGAAATGTTGGTAACAAACTACCACCACTGCAGACCATCCCATGAGAGTGAAGACATTATGTACAGCACAGCAAAATCCTAAGATCTCATAACTAATCAACCAACAAACCATGTAACAGAGTGACTGACCAGCTGATTGACTGTCTGACTGGAATGAAGAACCCAAAGGTTCACTATTGTGTTCACTGTCTTGAACCAAATTTAAGTAGCCTACACTCACAAACCCTACTTATTTAATGCCCATTTCACTCGCATGGACCCGTGTATGCTTCAGTGTTCAAAGAAGTTCCATTCCTCATGTTTTCTGACCAAAATTTTGTATGAATTTCTGATCTGTGTCATGTATGCTCGCTGCCCATCTCATCACCATAAACATCCCAGTAACAATATTAACATTGATAAGCACTTCATTGAGCAGTTAACTGAAGTTACAGAGAACTGAAAATTGTGGACTTTGAGAGAAGTTCAAACTATCCTATTTTTCATTTCAGATAATAACCATCCATAGTGCAGTTATAAATTGGTTGTCATTGATACTGAGGATTCATGAAACAACCACTTCATTAAGTGTTTGGTCAGTTAGGCCATCATCAGGGAGATAATTAGATGAGTTTTGATTTATGTAATAAAGGCTTACATCAGTTTGTGTTGATGTTAAATTTCTTTCAGTCAGTCTGTCCACATTATTATTAATCTGTTGTCTGTGGCAGATGATAAGTGATTTGGATGGACAAATCAATGTAAGTGTAATGTCAGCCACCTCCAATTCAGAATCAGTTACTTCAGAAAAAAAATGTATCTGTTACTTAACAGTATAAAGTGTGTGAGGAACATTATGGGGGTTTTTAAAGATGCAAATGTTAGAATTGCTTTCAAAGCTAATAGCACAATTAATAATGATTTACAAAACTATGAACAATGCAACCAATATGAAAACAGTGGCAATTACCAATTACTTTGACATAACCGTGGTGACATGTTGACTTTAGCCAGAATGTTGCACCTTGAAATTACATTCTGTAGAACACATATTAGATTGAACAGTCTTTACATACTCATGGGGGACATGCTTATGAGAAAAATGACAATGTCATGCATCTAATACAACAAATCCAGAGAGGATGGAGAAGGAATATTTGGAAAACATGCATGTTCACTTGAATCAAAAGAGTGACAAAACACTGGTGAACCCAGCACACTGTTGGAAATTATCAGTGCATTCAGGATAAGCAGCAGCTACAGGCAGCATATAGCACCAAAATATGTGGCACATAGGTACCACCATCTCATAGGAACATGTTGCCTATAGCTGCTGCTTACCCTGAAAATTGAGGCAACATGTTCCTTCAAAAGTTGGTGTCCATCTGCTAGTTGGCATGGCATTACTTTCTAGAATACATCAGTCTTCATAATCATTGCCATGACAACTTCTGATCTCACATTTAGCATTTATTTATTGCTATAGGTAAATGAAATGAAGGACTGTGAATTAGAGCTTCCAGTTGTGCGTGCTGACAAGCGTTACTTTTCACTTAATCACCGAGGAGACAGCAAGGATACGTGGGGCCTTGTGTCAGATGTCACAGTACAAGATGGTGGAACCATTATTACACTTAGGAGCATTATTCAGGTAAGCTATTAAGTGTATGTATAATGTGACTAAAAGGCACATTCAGATTTTTTCCCTGATTATCTGTTTAGCAGATGTTAGTACCATTTTATGTATAGATCATCAGCTGTTTCATTGACCTTGCTGACTTATCATATTTCTTATATTTAATCTTCTAAATGGCAAGATATTAACACAATTGAACATAGGTCTTAAGGTAAAATGTATGTTCTTTTTGTCTGATTGTAACCAAACTTGAATCTAGTGGACAGAGTATAGTGGAAGTCCCTGGTATAAAATTTTCTGTAAGTCTGTCCAGTGGCAACTGAGTTGTTCTGTGTGGACAGGTAGACATAGAGACAGGCAGACTGACAGCCAGACAGACAGAGATACAGACAGGTAGATGGACAGACATGACACGGGTATCCTGTGCTTTGCATTGTGCCTAAAAACTAGAATTAAATTATAATTTAAGGTTACTTTATTCCCTTGAAAATTTCCTGATATGAGTCCAGTTGGGTGGGTCCCAGAGCTGGTGCAGACACTTCAGAGAGGAGAAAAATCTCTTACCCCTGCAAGGAGTTGAACTGCATTTCTTGAGATGTCCAGCCTTTAGCATAGTCACTATATTGACTACTCTATCAGGCAGTCTTTCTACCAGGTAATCTGTTTAATCTTAGTATGTACATGCCATTAACAGACAGTGGTTGTCTCCGTAGAGGCAGAAGTTCAGGATGCTTGCCTGTTGATGAAGCAGCTGTGGTCTAAATGTAACAGGCAGTCATGCCCAGTGCCTGATAATCAGGCATGCTAGCTGGGAACTGTACATTCTTCAGCCAAATGTTCAGTGAAATTTTTGGGAGCAAGTGCAGTGGGTGTGAAGATTTAGAATAGATGAATAATTCTGTTCTTATGGAATTAATAATGGTGATAATATGATAGTGTATTAATTACCCATAAATGATATCCACATTTTTTGTATCTTAGGTTTTTAGGTTACCTCTTCTCCCACTTGTGTTTATTCTGTTCTCATTGATTCATTTGTACTGTAGTATTGATTATGTGTTGTGAGCAAGTGGATGCCTCCAACATGTGAAACTGTGACAGTGGTTGATCTGTTTTTACCAACTTCTGCGGGAAGATTCTGTATTATGGAGGTAGTTGCAATTGAGTACTTGTTATTTTTATTCCATGATGCAGGTTCTGAATCATTTCACCGAATCTGTGAATGTGTATTATATGACAAGACGTGGAAATGAGGTGGAGTGTATTGGCACTGTGGAGTCAGGGGACCATATAAACCTACCTCTGTCTGCTGTCTACACGCCTACCAATGAGCTCTTCTTCAGTGTACAAGGGTATGTACTGTATAATTTTATTAAGCATTATCCCCTTCAAAATATGCCATTCCTGCTTTAATGCAGTTTTTCCAATGACATATCTGTTTTTACCAGCATTCCATGTATGATTTTGTACAAATTTAGGTTAGCTGTTCTACTACACACACACTCACACACATTTCTGCTGCTGGAGGGAGATCATAGCTGTAAGGTGGCTGTGGAACCACTTGCCATGCATTGTTCACAATGTGGTGAAGAAGCCAACTCTCTTACTGTTGGAAATAACTGGGCCCCTTGCTGCAAACTGGACTTGTGGGTGGTTATATAGTGCTATGACTGGGAGGTTATGGCCTACTCTATAGTGCTGATCTCACAGTGATTTCTGTCTCTGTGGTCCCTTAAAAAGCACCTGACTAACAAGTGGTTTGCAGCAGACACCAGCATGAAGCAAGCTGTCTCCTCCTGACTGCTACCATTTGACACCAATTTCTTTGATACTAGGATACAAGCCTAGGTGCCATGGCAGCAGAAATGCTTAAATGTCAGTTTTGAACACATGGATATGTGATGTGGGTAATCTGTATGCCAAGTATTCGGTGAAGTCGGAATAAAGTGCTTCGCATCACTGCATTTGTTAGCATATTTTTTTTTTAATTCTTGTGTCACACTCATATTCACATTCACACTTACAAACACACACGTGACATTTTGACCACTTGCACACATGATTAGTACACCAATGTATATTTTGGCAAGACATCAAGTGTATCTGTTGTGACCATTACTACAATAACACTAGGACACTAGGTAAAGTTCCAGCATGTTGAGATGCTAGACAAAACATTGGGTTGTATGGACTGACTTGTTGAATAATTGATAGAAATATGGCTTCACCTCAGTTATGTCCATCAGGAGAGATATTTCAAATTTAGACATGCATGGAACTATCAGAGTTCCACAGCTCTTGGGACAAACCCTGGGATGTTTATTTGAATAATGGCAGACCGTGTCTAATGTGTATGTGGAGGATAATTCTGCGGCTTAAGCTACAAAGGATTGTATCCATAGTGGGAGTGATGACCATGAACAAGGTTTTTAGCCCAAATTTGATGTGGCTGATCACATAAGTACATTTTAGTAAACTGTCCTTGTATTATAGGTACACAGTTTCAGTAGAACCATTTGTTTGGAAAGACTTGCAGAACCAGCTTACAACAACGAAGCTTCTACAATGTGAACCCAAGAACAAGGATATTGTGGAACCTTTTTTTATGAAGGTCAGCAGAATTTCTTTTTATGTATCTGATGGTTATTGGGCTTGATGAATTTTGCTCTTAAATTTGAGTATATCACATACGTATTGAACTGAATAAAACACCCACACACACACAGGATGTATCTTAAATGCTTGTACAAATTTCAGAAGTGTGTTCCCCACACCAAAATAAAGGAAAAAGTTGATGTCAGTGTATGTCTGCAAACACTTAGTGTACCAAGTACAACTGCCACATTTGCTTGACTTCAGCCCTTCTAGATTTTTATCTGTGGGGCATGTAAAAACCCAAGTGTGTTCAGCTTAAATTTAATATAAAGAGACACTTCACCAACACATGTTTGATGCTTGTCAAACCATTCACAACCACCCTGGCACTTTTGAAGGTTGCAGCAGTCTGTGATCACACATATCCATGCATTGATGGTGCAGGACATTTTGAGCATACGTTATGAATTTTGACATGATAAACTGTAGGAACTCAACATTTCTTAAATTGGAACTGTGTATTGTAGAGTGTAATCTTTAAGTTAAACTCAAAATCTACTAGTTTCCAGACATACGTTTATATGAATTTTTTTTCTTCGTTTTGGTATGGAATACATGGTCTTACAGTCTGTCCAAGCATTTTGCATATACCATGTATGTATTACTTTCTTTCCTTTTATGTTTGAAAGCTGTCGTTGTATGTGCCACATACTTTAACACAAGAAAATGTTGTGTTTTGCCTATAGAGAATATATATATATATATGTTCCTTGCCATTCTCAGTAAACAGCAGTTATTAACATTAACAGCATTAACCAGTTTGTGTTGTAACTCAGTTGCCGTATGTTTTCTCTGAGGTAGAAACTGGATTGCTAATATTATTTGGATTAATTTTAGGGTTTGAAGGTTAACAGAATGATCAAGAAATTATTATAAATTGTTATTGTGTTAGTTGTTAGCATATGATTTTGAATATAGGACTATGTATTCCATACCCTAACCAACGAATACACTAATTAATGTACAAGAAAACAGATCAGAAAATACACTTCCTATTAGGTGCCCCCTTCTACATGTTTTGGCAGTAAGGTGCCATCTTCAGGGAATTTATTAACAACAAAGGACTTATAATTTTTATGATGAAAGGAGGGCAACTAGCACCCGAAGTGTGTGTTGGACTTATGATCGTTTGTTGTTAATAAACTCCCTGAAGATGGCACCTTGGTGGCAAACATGTAGCAGTTGGTACCTAATATGAAGTTTTTTTTAATGATCTGTTTTATTGTTTTGTAATTAGTGCATTTTGTTGGTTAGGGTATGGAATGTAAAGAAATTCATGGTATGAATGGCATAAAAAATGTGACTATATGTAATCCATGGTAGTGAATTTGAGGTGGAATCAATCTGATTTTCTAAATATTTACATGGATTATTCAAAATTCACACAATATCCTGAGAATGATACAGTACAGGTACAAAGTCACATTGATTCATTTGTTATCTTTTGATGTAACCGTACTTCTTAGTTGTCATTTTGTGCTCATATATCTTACCTTAAACTCTGATAAATCCCTTGCTATCAGTCATTTAGTGTATAAATTCGATGGGTTTTAATTCCTTAGAGTAATATGCTATTATATGTATAATTTCTTAGATTGTTGGAGAGATGGAGCAGGTGTATTATGAGAAAACAAGTAGACACACTATGTCAAGCACAGAGTAATATGCTATTATATGTATAATTTCTTAGATTGTTGGAGAGATGGAGCAGGTGTATTATGAGAAAACAAGTAGACACACTATGTCAAGCACATGTTACAACATCCACTTGAGGCCTGCAGTAATCCTCAAGAATTACCTTCCTGTGGATCTGATATGTTGTATACAGGGCATTCCCACAGAAAAGAAAATCAAAGCCGGAGAAAGTATACAGATGCCTACAGCAGAACCAGGCAGCACCGTTATTGTGCTTAGAGTGAGTATCTGTTCAAACCACACTTCAGAGAAGGTTTCTTACTTGGGTCTGTAATGTCAGCAGTAGGATGAATTATTTTGTCTGGTAGAAAGCAAGTTGTTACACTTTTACACAACTAGTGTTTATATTTAACCTTTTGACGCCTAATGTCAACTGTAGTAGTCGTACCGCACCACTAACCTTTAAAGTTGCATTTTATATATTTATTCAACAAATATAGGTACTGAATATTTTAAACATGGTATATACTCTCTGTTTTTTTCTCTTCAAAATGCAGTTTGTTTCATAATTCTAACATATTTGATTCCTGTATTATTCACATTTTATATACAGGGTGTGCTAAAATTAAAAAAAATAATTCCGGCACCAAAAGGTTAAGCTCTTTGGGATGTGACATCATGCCAATTGGCAGATAGTTACCAACAGATTGTAGGAACTTGTTGCCTCCAAGTTCAGGGTTGGGAGGCCAAAAAGGATGTAGACCTTTGGACCCTGAAGGTGGAGGCACTGAACTCATCCTAAGGTCTGTAAATGTTTATATGAATAATTAAATTTTTGGTAAATAATAAGTCAATGCACAGCAGATTGGACAGACAGCATTTTCACAATTATGTTAAGAATAATTAAATGTAAATGATACTTCAATATTTGAAGTTCTTTGTCCCTTGTTTTGTAATATAAATGTTGAATGCACCACATCATCATCATCATCATCATCCATATTTGGCACTTTGTTCTTGACTTTTTTTTAACAAATGTAAATGCCTTACTTTCATCTGTTTGCAGATTGTGGATTACCTGGAAAAAGAATGGTCCTGCAAACATGAAATACAGCTTAATGCACCAGAATTTGCTGTATGGACTTTTGATTCCTATGACAGTGTTCAGAAGGTTTCTCTGGACCTTGGAATGAATACCTTGAGTAAAAAGGGCTCCATAGTTATGTCACTGTATTGTCCTTTCTGGATGCTGAACAAGACTGGTGTCATGCTGACATATCGGGTGAGTTGGCATACGAATGTGCTGTTAAACTTTTCACATGGCTTTTTTTTTTCAGATTTTCAGGTACTACCCATTTGCTGATACAACAGCTAACACGTATTTAGTGATCGTACAGGATTTTCTGTTTATTTCCCATTACAGTTTAATTATAAGGTGCATGATCTAATACCATTTGTTTTCAGTTTGAGTTATAAGATATTCTGTAGCTGTATTAATAATTTAATTGTAACAGACAGCTTGAACCATTAGTGTGACAGTAACAGGCATGCTGGACTCAATTTTAACTCAAGCACCAGGTACAAGAGTTAATTCCTTTCTACATGTTTAGTTTGAAGATTTTAAAATGTTAATGAAGCACAGTTGTGAATGGAGTGTTGCCAGATAACAAAGAGCAACTGTAAGTATGTTGACAGAGTAAGGATTTAGAATTTAGAGTGCAGGTATAAAAATAATTTCATGTCTTGAAGCTTGTAACAGATACTGATAATTTAATATTCATTTGGAGCCGTTTGGTTAACATTGTAAGTGCATATGAACTGGTACATCAGTTGCTAGAAATTTTGTTGTATAGGTGGTTGCAATTCAGTGGTTGCAGATGCAATGAAGTGCCGTTTGTGTACCTTGGGTCTGAATCAAATAACTGACAGAACCTTTGAGAAATAATACACCTTCATCGATGTTTCTGAGAGTGGTCATCTTTCATTTGCTTGCTATCTGATTTTATACATGGATTGTGTGTTTGTATTATTCCTGCAAGTATAGCTGGAAATAAAAGTCCCTTTTCTTTTACCTTTGACACGTTACTCTGAATATCTTCAAATAGTTCAAGATAGAACCATTTTAAGGAGACTGAATTTTGGAAAGGGAAAATGAAAACCTTCCATAGGACCAGTTTTCAACACCGGTGTTTACTTTTTGGCCAAAAATCGCTGTACCAAAAGTACTGTATGGAAATCTGGATTGCCATAATGCAAAATCCACTTGTAGAAGTATAACAAATTTTATGCACTGCTATAAATATTCCAGAATTTGGAGCTAGGGAAAGCAGAGTCAGACTGTCTTAAGAATGTAATTTTTGCACTTGGATCACCTCATATATTTTTTAGCATCTGGAACTTCTGCCATATGTAACATCTGCTCCTCCTTCATTTAAACCAAACAGAAGCCTGCATTTTAGCCATTCTTGTGTCCCCATGAACTTGCTGTAACCTTTTGTAAGTATTGTGGCAGTTTTCCCCAGTTGATTTTGTTGTTCCTGTTTTTGTGTTGACCAAACAAAAGATTTACCAGTGAAACAAGTAGTCATGTTAGTCAACTTGCACCAACTCATCACTGTTGTTTGGTGCTGCAGAAAATAATTAGTCTGTTTTAAACGGTAACTTAAAAAAGTATTGTACATTAGATTCAGCATGGTTTTCTGGTAAGTTGATAATTTGCTTGGAGACAGTTAATGGCAACATAGTGCATCCCTTTGTTTTTACATCCCAATAGAATGGTGGCAAACTTTGTGAGTAAAATTCCTGTAGAATTATTAGTCTGTGTATTATTCTGCATATGTGTAATTCATTATTTATTTCTTAGAGATATGTGCTAAATTATCATAGACTTGCTGAAGGAGCCACAGTATGCTTTCAGTCAACTGGTGATTCTATTATTTGTGAAGTTTAATTAACTAAGTCCTGATACTCTTCACTAACAGTGGATATCAATCTGTGATTTGTTCCACAAATTTTTAATCATTATCTTTGTAGGTCACCAGGATGGCTGATTTAGAATCTGATTTGGTTTAATTGTCCTGGTGTAGCATCAGATGTCATTTAAGTTATATAATTGCTGTACTTGCAATTGAAACCAAATCTGTTCCTTTTCTTTTCTTTTAAATATAACCTGTAATGTTGTTATTTTTATGTGAAGTATTGCACCAAAATTACAGGTGTTCAAAACATATTGATAATGTCAAGTACATGCTTTAATAACTGCACATAAAAACTTAATTTGTACTCTGTAAAAAGGCTGTGAGGTTTAATATTACTGTATAGTTTTACTTCCTTAAGAAACTCATCATGTTTTTCTGTGAAGGCAGACATTCTGCAGTGCATCTCTGTTGTTTGATATGAAGGTGAAAGGTCTGTGTTTTAATGTATTTGTAGTTTATTCAACAAAGGTGTCAGTAACTCATACTGTGAAGTGTTGTATGATGTGATGTTATTGAAAGAAATTTGTTAGTATGTGGAAGTGAGTGTTCATGGCTTAATTTAAGATTCTGCTCTGGAATTTACCTGGAGGGACTAAATAAAACCAACTATAAAATGCATCACTCAGGTTAGTCTTTGTCCTGATTGAGATTTTTAACTGGCACCTTATAAATGTAAGTTAGAAGAATTCCCATTTCAGCCAGCTTTTTCAGTATTTTAGTGCAGTGTGTCATAAAGATTCTGGGTGTAATCTGGCAAGCATGCTGATTGTAACACTGTTATATTTACTACACTGACTTACAGTTCTCCCCAAATGTCTATTTTCATTCTGTACCTCAGACATTTACAGTTTTCATAGAATATGGTGAAAGTCTTCATTTGAAAATTACTTCATCTCTACTTATACCTTTTTTTTTTAAGATATGGAAGATGATAAATAATGAGAATTTATATATATATTGTATGGAATTGTACATGCATATAACAGCTGATGGCAACTAATAGTGTCATAGCATTTAAAACATAAGCAAGTAAAAAAATAGACATTTGTATCAGTTCCTCCAGGAAATACACCCTTCTGTTTCAGTAACTGCTAGACACATGAATATGAAGCAAGTATGCTTGTTTTTGTGGTTCAGGATATGAAACAAAGTTTTTGTGTCATGTTTCTGTGGGGTGTGTTACAGTCCTGTTGTAGGAGGGTTTTGTAATAGCTGGTGTGGTGGAAATCACTAACATTAGCATATATTCGTTCTTGTAATATGGTTGCATGTAGTGTACTAGAATGAATTACAGTTTTTTAATATTTTAAAATTAATTGCAGGGAAACTTTATGTCAGTCTGTGCGTATGCATACTGACTTCATTAGTTTGACAGTAAGTAAACAATTTTATGCTAGTTTTTATAGTTCTTTTGGCTGGTAAGTTTTTCTAAAAATTTTGTATGTATACCAATGAGTTACTGATGCATACATATAAAGTAATTGAGCATTTTGAACTTTTGCAGCCCCATTGAAGTACAGGTTAATTATGCACCATATTTTTATTATGTTAAGTATGGCAGGGGACATTTAATTTGCTAAACTCAGGTGTGCTGGGAATTTTGAAGGTTTAACGGGTGCATTTAAATCTGTTTATTTTGTAGTAATTGTGGATTTTTTTAAAGTTCAGCTCAATAGCTGTGAGTCTAATGTTTAAGTACTGAGAAAAACATTAGGAATATTTTGTCAGTAATGTCAGCAGTTTTGGTGAGTAGAGGAAATCTGTAGATATTATATTTTGAATGGTACTGAGAACAGTTGTGATAGTTTTCCCTTACACTGGTGATAATATATTGGTTTTGTAACATATTTAATTACAAGGGCCTAGATTGCTAATGTTGAGTGATTTCATTTTATGTGCTTTGTGTTTCTGTGTTAGTATTGCCTGCCTGCATATTTGTTACCCGTTTCCATTTGCTGCTTACAGAAATCACGTAAAATCGAGCGATCCGAGACTTCTGGAAGTCCCATTAAGGTACTGATTGACTTGTCCTTCCTTTGTTGGCTATGCTACTTACCTTCTTTACCTTTCCCAAATTACTGTAACTGTTCTGTTCATTAGCTGTCGTATATTGATGGAAATTCTCTTGGTAGTTGGAACTGTCTGCTTTAACTGTGTATGTGTTGTGCAGTGGTACTTCAGAGAGCAATAACAAGAGTTGCAGTGATGTAGGTCTTGCACACATCTTTGTGCCCATCTCTTAGTTATAATGGACTGGTTATCATGGTCGTTTATTTGATAGCAGTGTGGATGAGGATTCTTTTCTGAGATATGACACTGCCTCACTCAGTAACTGGCTTCTGACACTTGAAGTACCATTGTGCCTTCATCATCAGTGTGTAGAGGTCTGAGAAAAATGACAGACAGTACAGGTAGAGAAAAATGTTATGTAGAGTGTGACTAGTTTGTGGCTGGATGGAGAGATTAACAGGGAGATGTGACAGGGGTCAGATATGGGACCTGGTTCTTGAAAATGGCTGTAAGTAGAAATGACCACCACAGTCAAGGCTGGTGGGTACAACAGTTGGTTGTGTGGGGAAAAGGTGAGAGACAGTAAAAGAGTTCATGAAAGGAAGTGACAAGAACACATAGAGTAATTTCCCTCACTGGACCAAGCACATACCATGGCCAGCTGCATTGGTCACTATGCAGTGTTAATACTTTCTGCTCCATGTCATCTGTCCAGCAAAAAAAAACTACCCCTCTCTGTGTGGGGCTGGAGTTAGGTGAGGTGAGGCACTGCAGAAGAGACATGAGTTGTGATACCTAGCACATGGGAGTATCCACTAGGGAATTTGGGGAGGGAAGGTGTGCAAGGACTATAGGAGCTGATCCTGAAAAGGACTGTGTACACATTAATCATATTAATTATCCCTTGGGGGGGGGGGGGGGTGGAGACTTTTTTTTTTTTTTAAGGATGGAATGAGGGGTTTCTTAGACCGCCT
>Ga0136643_10008673_pt1 | contig 14888 bp, 8 predicted proteins | sample TergutLab28metaG_FD_96883 | JGI IMG/M metagenome (GOLD analysis project Ga0136643, IMG submission 96883) | Labiotermes labralis P1 segment gut microbial communities from Petit-Saut dam, French Guiana - Lab288 P1 (version 3) (version 3) | ecosystem: Host-associated > Arthropoda: Insects >... | reverse complement strand
TGGTGGGTGGGGGGTTGTTTGTGAAACAAGCCCGAGGGGGTGGGGTGTGTGGGTCGTCTTTTTTTTTTGTGGTTTTGAGGGGGAAAGGGGAACACGACATTTTGTTTGCGGGGGGGGGGGGGGGGGAGCAGCACCTCCATGCAGTGTATGAATAGCATCTCTCCTTCCTCTACACAGAAACAAAACGAGCACCGTGTGTCGTTGGTTCGTTGCACTGTCTAATGCTAAGCGAAGGCGTACGGCAAAGCATAGAGTAGGCTTAATAATTTAATAAGTAATGAACCCAGAGGCAACTGTAAGGCACCCGAGGTATCCGTAAACTCAGTGATAAACTGCCGCATCAGGACTGGGTTTGCTCTTACTGCCTACTACGTCTTTCTCTTCATTTTCTTCGTTGTCACCCCTAGTAAGTGGAAAAGGTTTGGATGATTTGCACATGGAAGGAAGGAAGGAAGGAAGGCAGGAAGGAAGCCAAGTGATGGACTAATGGACGTAACGCTGAAGCGTTAATTTGATCCCTACATAGACTAGTGATCTGTCATCTCTCGTGAACCACCAGACGTCGACACGCCCTCAGTGGAGGTGTTAAGTTACGCCAATAGGCAGCTGCTGTATGGCTGGTAGACACGCGTCACTGAGTTCTGCTCGACACAGACTGCGGTCAGCTGCTTTTTACCGCGGTAGTCCGCGGATCGAGACGATGACCGGGAGAGTTCATTCCAGTATACTCACCTCTGTCTTATAATGGAACAGTCTTCTTACTTTCTAACGTCTAAACATCGCGTCATCATATCACTCGATCTCATGCCCTGTGCTCAATGCCCCTATTTATATTTCTTTCACACTTATCAATGTCTATGCCTACCTACATCCCTACCTGTCCGTCTGTCAGTCTCTATGAGTCTATTCTTCTTTACTTTATACACATCAGCTCCTTAACTTTAAATACAAAACATTATTTGCACATTCCGTCATAAGTGTCTGTAATTTTTGTATTCACAAGTAACGTTGGTATTACAGCTGTACATTCAATGTAACTGTTAATGACTCAAAGCCATGGCACAGTGAATACCCTTCACCGCGAGTTCTCAGCTTTGTTAACATGACTGCAACAGCTACAGCAAAGATGTCAGGAAGACAATAAAACAAACATATTTAATACATCCCAAGGGAAGGAACATCCATCGAGACGAAGAGAGTACTGGAGGAAACAGTATTAAGAAGTTCTGAAGATGTAAATGTCACAACGTATAACCCACATCTTGTCCATGACCAGGAAGTAGAGGGCGATCAGCACCAAATTGATGCCATCAAGCAATAACGTCACTTTCACAGAAGCGATAAGACACGTGAGCGATCTTGAGAGCTTTGTACTTGGTGTTCAGTTAGCTTGTATTACGATCGCTATGCACATACAGTGTACAGTGTTTTACTTCCCAAGAAACTATGTAACCACTTCCTATCTCTCAACATCTGCTTGTTTTTTAAGCGTATCAATGTAGCCAATTGCATGTAAATGCAGGCATAATTTGAGAAACATGTTGGTATTCATCTCCGTTTGCTTTGATAAATCAGTTTTAATATAAGTATCTACTGTCATAGATAACAGTTACATTACATTAAATGTTGTTGTCTATGATGGCAAAAATACGTATCGGCATTAATGTAATTTTAGAACACCGAAGACAAAGAAACTTACGTTTTTCGCAGAACAGGGGCAATCGAGCAATTCAATTACCTTCCACAAGTACTGTGGTGGTGGTGGTGGTGGTGGCAGTACTATTAGTACTAGCAGTAGTAGTAGTAGTAGTAGTAGTAGTAGAGGTAAAGTAAAGTGATCCCATTACAGGCCCGGTGTGGCCCAGAGGGTGGATAGAGGTATAGCTCTACTCTTCCATGACCGCGGCACTAGAAGGGGGTGAGTGGTCAGCAGCACGCCCCGGCCGCAATTTATCCCCGGGATAGACCCGGTACTTATTGTGCAGGAGGTTGGGTGGGCCCCAGGGCCGGCCTGGACGGGCGGAAAATCTCGTCCCCACTGGGATTCGATCCCGGACCGTCTAGTAGTACTAGTAGCAGTAGTAAAATTATTATTGTTTTTCGTATTGTTACAACACGCAACTTATTCAGCCTCAAGTTCCTGTACAGTCACTACTATACTGGTCAGTTACATGCCATCTGCATCTCTGTCTCTACCTGTCCTGTCTGATTGTCACTGCAACACGACATACGGCATAATGCACAGCGCGATCTGCGCGGTTTTACCGATAAGTAACCGTAGTGCAGGACTCAATTCGTTAGGCGTTCTGTGGGTTATTGACAAATGTGCTTGACGACATGGGCTGGAAGAATAAAAAACGTGGGTCTACCACAAACTTTCAGAGCAGAAGTCGCCAACATTGTGCTTTCGTGCACGTGGTTTCCCACGAAGGGGAATTTTGGTGCCAGCAATAATTGTCATATCAAAATTCGTGACATCTCTAATCATGTTTTGTTATCATTTTGTGATGAGAGCAAAACGCGTTTTTATACCTGTCGTAAATACAGTGCATCTGCGGCTTGTCTCAGTGAGTTCTAAACGTTCACATTGTGTTCCGGCGTCACAAGAATTGATGGGGCCGAGAGTGATATTTTGTAAGGCCGTTAACACGTGATTAATTTGGTTCTCTTTAAGATACTGCGTACCAAAACCACGTGTTGTGAAGCATTCTAATGCAAGAACACAAGGTTCATAGCTGTGTATCTCTTGATCCGTACATTCATGCGGCGCCCGACATGAAACGCAAGTTTGCTGTAACGTCCCCCCCCCCCACCTCCCAAAAAGTAGTTGACCCCATATGGAATCAGACACGAAATGCATTATGCGCGATACTGAAATTAATCGTCACATCTGAATTGTGAAATTTCACAGTGTGTAACAGCTGGAAATACGGACGCGCAAGGCTACTGGCCTAACGAATTACACTAAGTAGACCTAATTGTAAGTCTATTTGAGCGTGCGTGTACAAGACCTGATGCCATTGCATAGAGATGGCCTAACCCGTTCAGAGTCTGACATCGAAAGATCGATTGCATGGAGTTACTGCCCAGCGCACGCACAAAATTGATGATCTGCGATATGCGAAATGAACACAAATTTCCGGGGGGTTCACATAAAAACTGCACTCCGTCTCCCGATCTTTATTCATGATTTGTATGGTCAGCATATAAACTAGCAGATGTAAAAACACGCTCCCACTTCATCGTAAAGGCAACCCTGTAGATAGTAATATTGCTGAGTTATGTGACTTTCGCTGGGCTATATTTCGGCTTCTCCCGCCATCAAATGTATTCATCAGGTGGCTATTAGCGAGGTAAAGGTCCACAGCATGAAGGAAAATAGAGAGAACGGAGATGCAGCTCCACAAATTCTTTACCTCGCCATCAAATTACCGAGAGTATAAATATGAAGAGTTTGAACATAATATCTGATAAAGCCTCAGAAAGAAGGAATTTCGCAGAAACATGCTGAGAACAGAATAGATTCAAAATTATGCGCCATAGGAGAGATTTAACATCTGACTGTAATACCAGCGGCTAAACGGTGGACAGCTCTAAACATAAAAAAACCGAATGGTCAACATTGTTAATAACGTATGTTGGCCTGATGTACACATCTGCTTTCAGATCGTTTGCACAGTTTTGACCTACATCGTCTGCGTGTGGGAGATATCGAGGACATTATTACTGTGGCGTGCGTCTGTTGAACTTATTGGACTAGCTTGTAAGCATAAATGACGGCAGTGAACGCCACTGCGATACGACGTTTAGCGTGCCTTTCAACTGGGTGGCTCCTTGCCACATTTCAGCACAAAAGTGCGCGAAAATATGAACAGTTCCCTTTAACTATTGGGTGCGGAGTAAGTGGACCGATGTGCGGCCCATCCAAGACATCATCTCAACCGCTATGATATTTAACTGCCGGAGTGTGGGCATAATTATCAGGATGAACCTACGCGGGGGCACTTGGAAATCTGCCTTGCAACGAACAGCGCCAGAGGGGAAGCTAATGAGAGAGGTCACCAAACCGAGTGTTTCGCTATATTTCAGCGCATTAACTGACACTGCAAGTTTATTATTTCATTAAATATATCTCTCCAAATTAGGTCATTCATTATCGATCACTGTGTTTCAAGACAGAGTTTGTTAAAACAGTGACGTTTATCATCCAGTGGTACTTGTGATATCTCGTTTTTTTTGTGCATAAACGAGAAAATATGACGCACATTGCATACTTCCATCTGTGGTAGAATTTAAAGGACTTACGGTAATAATATTAGCGACAGTTTGCAAGTTACGAATTTTTAATGGAAAGAAATGTCAAGTCACAAAACAGAAGAATACAGGTTGGAAAATTGTATGTAGTCAAACACAACTGTGTCACATGAAGTGTATTTAATGACTATATAGTGGACAACTACATGTTTCGGACTGTACTGCCATCTTCAGGTTGTCTTAGGGGAACTTAAGATCTTACTATAAGCATTCACGCGCACGTGGTGTAGAGATCTCTACATACGGGCCTTATTAGCAAAAACAAAGACAAAAACAGGAATCTAATAAAAACAACAAGGAAGCGGGTAGAAGCTGGAATGAACTAAGGTTCTTAGCAGCCGATAGACAGAAGTGGAAAGGACTCATAGACAACCTATGTTCCTAGAAGGAACGAGGGACTCAATTGTTATTATTATTATTAATAAAAAACAACACAAAACAAAAACAGGTACAAAAGAATAAAGCTATTGTGGGTGTGTGCTCGGCAGGTACCGGCAGGTACCTGCCGAGCACACACCCACAATAGCTTTATTTTTCTGTATCTGTTCTTGTTTTGTGTTGTTTTTATTAGATTCCTGTTTTTGTCTTTGTTTTTGCTAATAAGGCCCGTAAGTAGAGATCTCTACACCACGTGCGCGCGCATGCTTATAGTAAGATCTTAAGTTCCCCTAAGGCAACCTGAAGATGGCCAGTACAGGCCGAAACATGTAGTTGTCCATTATATAGTAATTAAATACACCTCATGTGACACAGTTGTGTTTGACTACATACAATTTTCCAAGTTTCACACAAACACAACGGGGATGACACACTTCCTAGAAGAATGCAGTCTTCACTAAACTGAAAACTCTGTTTGTGCAGTGATTTTTACGAGCCCACTCTTGACAATATCCATACGAGGCCACTTTTTCTATTTGTTTTTCTGTTCCGCACATGTCTCGGGTTCTGCTTTTTGTCACAGATCATAGAAATTTAGGCCCAATTTAGTCCTAGCTTTTAAAGACATAACATTCAATGATGGCGATAAACGACGCAAAAGTTTCTTCTTTATGACGTGGAGCTAGTATTAAATATATCGGATTTCGAGGGCGAAATATATTGCCAGAATAAACCGAAAAGTATGTGTGGGTTACACAGTGCAGCCAACTGTATTTCAGGCGTTAACAATAAAAGGCAGAAGTTTATGTTTGATTTAATGACAGCAGAAATACTGACCTACGGACAACAAAGAACAATTTGATTTGCGACCTAAGGCACTAAAATTTGCAATTAAAACTGACAATATGGCGTCAGCTTGTGGATTCACACCAGACCCAAGTGTCGGCTATATTATTATGAGATTACGTATAAGCCTGATACGTCATTCAGTTATCGCTCAAGCAGCAACCCGAAGTTCACTAGGCACGCAGTGTTAGGTACGCTGTCTCTTCTCTGATATAAATGAACAAATGTTCCATGAATCACAATCGTATTGTTAGACCTATTTTTTTTATTAATCTTAGTAATTAACCAAATTAATGCACAAAATCTTGTTTTATAATAAGTTTATTATATGCCTCTACATGTTTCGAGCACTATTGTGCTCGTCGTCAGGAGGTCAAAATTATATTATACAGCATCTGGTATCATCACACCTGTAAGTGGCCGTCTCGTGCACAGGTTGAGAGAGGACAATTTTGACTCCCTGATGATGAGCACACAGTGCTCGAAACATGTAGAGGCATATAATAAACTCATTATAAAACAGGATTTTGTGCATTAAGTTGGTTAATTACTGAGATTGTACTGAGATGCACGGTCAGCAAAACATCAAGTATTTTTTTTATTTTCTAAAGTGCTTCCTTATTAACAAGCTGTTATCAGGCACTGGCCTGAAGATGCATTTTATTCCACTGCCTGATGGTGCCCTGTGAATGAGCCTGAACGTGTACCAATGGAGACGATAAATGTTATTGTCTTGAAATGTGGCTGCGACTGAAGGGAATGTAGTAAGACCTTACGAGATTTCAATTGCTATATAATACAACAAAAAATATTAACTTACTCAAATCGATAATTAATATAACATTCATAAACGTGAATCTAAAATGATGTTGTAGGCGAATCCCCATTCTTAAGTTCCAGTTAACACCTACAGTGATAACCACATTATTAGCGTCAGACATCCCGTTGCGGTGCAAGAACAAACAGCTAGACCGCCAGCCACACCAATATAGAAAAAAAAAAGGATGGCTGTAAGAACGCTAACTCAATCACTCTCAATTAGCAGTGGTCTTGTACAGAAGATCACTACGCTACAAGCCGTAAGATCGCGGGTTCGATTCCCGATGGTGCCATTGGAATTCTTCACAAACATAATCCTGTATGGCCCTGGGGTTGACTCAGCCTCTAACAGAAATGAGTGCCAGGAATATTTCCTGGGGGTTAAAGACGGCCGGTGCTTTAGGTTGATAACCTTACTACCGTCATGTGCCGATTGTCTTGACATCTGCGAGACTCAACCTCAACCAGAGCCTGTCCAGACCTGTAATGGGATTGCTTTGCCTTTTGTACAGAAAATGATGATGTCCTTCGTATTTTTGTGATTATATCTAACGCCGGCTTTATGGAGTAGCCGAAACATGTAGCGCGTATTGGACAATAACAGATGTTGTCTAAAAGCATATAGTCGCGGGTGTCGGTGTAGCTCTTTATTTGTGTAACCACTGCAAGGACATTCTTATAATAAAACCAACTAGATTAAGTAATTTCTCAAATTTATTTTTGGAATAAAACTCTACATGTTTCGAACAGTTCCTCTGTCCATCATCAGGAGTTTTTCACTGTACACACAGCAATGGTGTGTGTCATACAAGTTTGCTGACAGCTTGCGAGCGGGATCAGGACGGAACGTCTAGTTGGTTTTATTATAAGAATCTATCACGATGCACGGTCACCTGAACGTCAAATACTGCAAGGACAATTTGTATGCCATTGCTATTTGTCTGCCCTGACAGCCAGACACTCAACTTCTATAAGCGCACCAGCCGTGTACTCCAAAAGGGAACGTATACACGAATGAGTATATAAAATGTATACTGCCTGACAGTTCGAAGCTATAGAGACGCTACTAGCTTCTCTTATACTGCAAGTGGAATAAAACAATATGAATGAACGTTTAACCGCAAAGCACGGAGAATTCAGGCTTGTATAGTGATTAAGTTGACAGAAAAGCCCAATGCTCTACAGAATATTTAGAAAGTTTGCAGTTTTCCATACTGCTTTCGGTAACAAATACCTTCTGTTCGCAGTTGTGAACATTTGGCTGTCTGTGCTTCAACGATTTGCCAACATACGAACTGAATAGACTACATGCCGCTCTAAGTGGTGTTAGACGAGACGCATGTAGCGGTTCAATTGTACTTATTTACTTTACCGACCTGCCCAGCGGTACGTAAAGAATTTCTTGCCTTGTCACGTGGGGAATATATCATTGTCATGGAAAAGGAAAGGTGTGACATACAGGGTGGTTTATACATATTTACATTGCATAGGTTCTTATCGTGAAGCTTCCCGTAATTGAACGCAATTCAGTTCTCTTCAGCGACAGCTAGTGTTTGATTTAACAGGTGTCAAATGTAAACGTTTGCTGTCTGCACTGAACGTCATTTGGGCGAACCTTTATGTCTGCCTCCCGTAATAAAACACAAGAGGGGGTGTCAGTTTGACAGTGTTTTTATACGCCACCAAAGCACACAACAGAATATTATATGTTGTAATTATTGCATGTTTGTATCAATAACGATCATCGTTAGGGAGGTCAATTGGTCACACCAAAAATGCAAACAAGTGGCTTGTAATTTTTAGCCAAGCACTGTACAAGGTTCCCTGATGATGGATCCTCTGTGATCCGAAACATGTTGGAGCACTTTTAAATATTTTATAATTTTAATTTTATCTACATATTATATATTGTGCATTAGTTGGATAATAAAGTGTCTAATTATCATTTATGAACGGTGCAAACACGAAGAAAGTGGCTCGGCATTCTCACAGCACTGTTACGCTACCTTATGCTAAATATCTTACAGAATTTAAAATTTAATGTAAGATAAATTATGTAAAATAATACGCCAATATGTACATTAAATATAATTAAGCTTTCACAAATTGTTCTGATAACAGCTTAATAGCTTGCAGTGCATACTGTAAGTATACTGTGTTAGGAATAGTGTTTTGTATCTCAAGTTGTCTTGAATATTTTTTTTGTATCGTTTCTAGTATAAAAATATTACGTAATTACTCTAATGGTACTGATAACTGCTATTATCATTGTTTTTTTATTTTGTATAAGGTATAAAAATCTGTCTGAAAATAGGAGGAGGACATGCATATAAAGAAGCGCCGAGGAGAATATCTGGGCCTAGGAGACAGGAAGCAACAGATACTAAAGAAGGTTATGTGAATATGAGAATCGTAACTTCCTGCAGTGTTTTTCACCAAACACTTTATTAACAGGATGATGAAATGGAGGAAGAGATGGTCGGGGAACGTAGCCTTGAGAAATGCATACAAAATCAAGGTTGGTACACAGGAAGGGAAGAAATAAGTTGGAAGACATAGACGTAATATTGAAATGGAAGAAATCTGGACTGAGTAAGCGGGCGAGATTCAGTTAGCAGGCTCTCGTTAACACAGCAATGCGGAAAAGTGCTTGACTACCTGAAGGAATGTCAGTGCCCAAGGAGAAGTCTGTTCCGTGGCGTTAAAGGTATACTTTAGCAAGACAGGCAGTGTAAGTAATATGTAACATTGAGGCGGGTTCTTGCAACCATTCTTGCAGCGGATAAGCATAAGTATTGCATATTATGGGTGCATGTCTACAGCGTTAGTCATCCAGCATGCAATACGCATGCGCCGTATATATTGTCGGCTGTGGCCTGTCAGGTTAACTATGTTTTTCCGCATTATCTTATAAAAGGCACGATTTTCGAGGGGGGGGGGAGGGGATAAACTTACTGAACACAGAACGTGTGTTCAATTTCCTCTTTTCTCGTTTTGAGAGAAATTCAGCGAAATATTATCAGAAATGTTACGGTGAACAGACAGAAGGCTTTCAAGGATTACAAGAAACAGCAATTCAAAATAAACTTAACGTATCAAAATGACAAATCAGTATACAAGAGCTAGTGTAATAGTTTAAAACTTAAAAACAGATCTGTTTAATATTGCAACATGAGTACGTAAACAGACTCATTGTCTACAACTTTATTTAATATAGTTCTGGACTCAGTAATCAAAAAACTATATTTAAAGGTGACACAAGTTCTAACACAAAGCAAAGTTTTGCAAATTCTGACAATATGGTCCTTACAGCCAGAACTAAAAGAGTTCTTATTGAACTTTTTAAAAATTTAACCTGAATTAGTGGATCTCCATATGAATGAAGATAAGGCCAAATACATGCATTTTAAAATGACAAGACGAAGAAATATAACCTTACACATTAACAAATTTTATTTTGAAACAGTGTGTAACTTCGCATATTTGGGTTTCCCACTGAATGAAAATAACCTTAGGTGGTCTGAAATTTCTGAAGGAGTTTGCAAAAGAAATATAGCATACTTCGCAAATCCAAAAATTCTAAGATAAAAACTTTTAAACGGAAGTATTAAATGGAAATTTATTTGACCCTTACAAGAACTGTATTTACATATCCCGCTGAGACGTGGACTCTCAACGAATGTGATAAAAGAAAATAGGCTCCTTATATCTGAAAGGCGGATCTTAAGATATTTGGCCCACCACGAAAAGGGGTAAATACCTGGATAATACAAAATAATGCTGAACTTAATCGTATAATTAATGGAGAAGATACCTTAAGACTTATTATAGCTGAAAGGATCAGATGGTTAGGCCACATACGAGGAATGGAATCGTCAAGGATGGTAACAATTGTATTAGAAAGGTTTCCATCGAGTAGCCGACGGAGAAGAAGACCAAGAATAAGATGGCTGGATGATGAGTTTAACGATATGAAGATGCTGACTGTTTAAAATTGGAAAGAACTGGTGTTGAATAATAAGTAAATCTTGGAATGATCTGGTTCAGAAAACCAAAATCCACCGAGGGTTTAAAGCTAATGGAATATGAAGAAGAAGACGATGATGATGATGATGATGATGATGAAGAAGAAGATGAAGAAGAAGGCGAAACAGAAGACAGTTATATACGTACTTAAGTTTTATTGCAAACTGCCTGTTACTCATGTCAGATTTTAATCAAATTTGAATCTTCTCGACAGATTTTCGAAAAATTTTCAGATGTAAAATTTCATGAAAATGCGCCCAGTGGGAGCCTAGTCGATCTATGCGGACGTACAAACAGACGGACGGAGAGAAGGTAATAGTCGTTTTTCGCACTTTTGCAAATTCGCCTAAAACGACAGCGCACGTTATTCAGAAATCTTCCAGAAAAATTCAGTTGATTAAAAAAAAAGGGGTAATGTTAAAAAAATGTGCAAAGACTTAACAGTGCGACAGGAGATACTCATCCGAAAAAAAAACTTCACTGACGATAGCAAAGCCTCTCCTAGAACTCCGAAGACTGCTATATTCTAAGTTATAAAGAGCAAGTAAATTATTTTTATAGTTTTCTTTAAAGTTCTCCAGAAGAAGAGGCCAAGTTACGTTGTTTCTGTTGAAACAAAATAAAACACACAAACATTAAAACTCCTTCAAAGAAGACAACCAGTCGTTTCGGCGTTACCATTTAAAGACAAGAATTAATCTGTGTTATTCGAGTAAAGAAAAACCAACTTGATGCACAACTTATTCTTAGTATATTTCATCAACCTCTACATGTTTCGGGCGTATCTAGGCCCGTCATCAGGAGGTACAACTGTATGTATACAACAATTGGTACTTATTATTCTTTTTAGATGACTGTCTGTTGTCCTGGTTGGATTGTTCCAGTCGAACCAGGACAACAGACAGCCAACTAAAAAGAATAATAAGTACCATCTGTTGTATACATACGGTTGTACCTCCTGATGATGGGTCTTAGGTACGTCCGAAACATGTAGAGGTTGAAGAAATATACTTAGAATAAGTTGTGCATCAAGTCGGTTTTGCTTTACTCGAATATATCAAGATCAACAAAACATAAAATAATCAGGGTTATATTTAAGCATCCAGTTCCTATCTCACACAGAACAAATTATCCCTCCACTGAAGGACCAGAAGGTTAATTCTTTTCCACAAAATTATCTCTGTTTATTGTAAGAATCACACAAAACATACATGTATGTACGTACATTCTACATGAAAAATGCACTTTTTCTGAACATTAAATTTGTGGTACATATAGTAAAAACGGTCATGCAACAGAATGCTTACACAATAATTTGTTTCTTAAGGAGGCATGTTTCATAAGAAAGTTTTAGAAATGAATTCTTTACGGGATATTAAACCTGGGGTATGTAATAAATTTTCGAACTTTTTATTCATTCGACCGTTACATAATTAAAAATAATATAGCAATAAAGGCGGCGTCGTCTAACCAGACAATCCTGCTTCGCTGCCCCCCCCCTCCCCCCCCATGGTAAAAACAAACCCTGTGTAACAAGTTCAAAATATTAACGAAAACAAGCTTGGTGGCGTATATCCTCGTAAGGCCTTGCAGTCATGGATAGCGGAAGATACAGAGAATGTAATGTTGCACGCACACAGCTCGATTGAGTTGCTCTAGCGAAGTCACGAAAAGAAGAGATGACCATGCTTGAGGATTCGGCCTCTCTATATAGTCTCTTCAGCTGAGGGTGTCCAAATAGAACACCTCTCTGAGTCACCACGTGGTCTCACCAAGATCTATATTTATGCTTCTCCCATATCACACGTTCGCAGTGCTCGCCCCTCCATCCCCATTCTTCATTTGATCACACGAACAACTTAGTTAAAATGAAATAAAGTATGTACACCGTCTGAGACAACTATCTTTTATTTCATTATTTCTATTACTGGCTACTAGTTTCGGCCTGAATAGGCCATTCATCAGGCCATTATTTACAAAAACTTAAAAAAATGCTAGTGCATGTAGTATAACTCGTCAATTTCATGGGATCCCATTCACATTCATTATTGCTCCTTATAATTAGTACCACCTTATTTGGGTTATCTGTAGTGAGTTTTTGAATTTCTATGATGTGAGTGTTGTACACGTGTTACCAAGGTTCTTGTTGATTGGCAACTTCATTTTAAGGTTGTAAATAGTTTTGAAGATACACAGTATAAAACGCATTCTTATAATAAAACCAACTAGATGCACCAATTTCCCAAATTTATTTATGGGATTAAACTCTACATGTTTCGGACAGTTCCTCTGTCCATCATCAGGAGTTTTTCACTGTACACACAGCAGTGGTGTAGGTCATACAGGTTTGCTGTATGTACAGTGAAAAACTCCTGATGATGGACAGAGGAACTGTCCGAAACATGTAGAGTTTAATCCCAAAAATAAATTTGGGAAATTGGTGCATCTGGTTGGTTTTATTATAAGAATATATCACGATGCACGGTCACCGGAACGTCAAATTAAAATTTTCCTATTTATAATCAAATGGGCTAAAATCATTTTGTTGTTATAATTCTCATGAAGTCTGTCTGTGTGGTGGCTGTATATACAATCTATATGTTGATGCAGTCGTCGTGCCCGGTGCCCGATACCCGGTGCCTGGTGTGTATTGTAAAATTAAAATTACATAATTATTATCCCCCCCAAAAATTTGGGAAATTAGTTCATCTAGTTGGTTTTATTATAAGAATATATCACGATACACGGTCACCTGAACGTCAAAGTATATAATGTTTTACAAAGATTTCAAATATATGTACGTAACATATATTGTCGCATTAGGAAAACTGGTAATGTTATAAAATTATTAACATTATAAAATTGTTGTTCGAATCTCGGCTTCATCTGCTGTTCCCTAGGTTGAAATTCTCTATATTCTTAGTGAAACTGAGTACTGGGAATGTATGCTGTTGTGCTCTCGATTTCATTTATTATTAATTAACAGCTGGGTGTTATATGTTGCGTCGCGTTATTTTGGCGATGTATTAACTCCAGTATAAAAAATGTGTGGAATTTTGGGGACGACAGTCACAAAAGATTCTCTGTGATGCTATGTAGGCCCGGTTATACGTAGATTGTGTGCTGCCAGCTGGCCTACGTGTTTGCGACTAACAACACTGGCCAGCATTACAAGTTACGCACACTGACCTATAGGCCTGCCTCTGAGGACGGGTAGGATGAAGGGTACTGGACGGAGCAGCTGTTCAGCGAGCAATGTATATCAGGTCCATCAACAGCACTCGAGAAATGGACGTACGACCTGCGTCAATTGAGATGGAATTTCGAAAGACAGGGTTAAATGGGAGGGCAACCACTGTGAAAACTACGCCTTACGTAACTTACACGAGGTTTCGAGTTTGTCAGGATGAGCGCACCATGACGTCACAGTAACCGAATTATCGTTCCATCGTGTGGAGGGTAAAAGGAAACCACAAAGTGATCACTTTCCCCTAATCAGATGATGTAGGAAAATCACCATAATGGTTCTTACCGTAATAGACGAACACTGGAGATTCTAGCTTAACGTATCAACACCTGATCTCAGACCCGAGATTAAGATGGCGTAAAATTACACACGGCTGTCAGTCAAGTGTTCATCCTCGACAATGGAAACGATACGTAAATGTAACACGAGCCTACTCTATCGATACAGCCCGGAATTTACCGGTAGTTGCACGGTTTCAAAATTCGAGTATTCTGACTTTTAAAACAACGTTATTTGGCTCAATATCACGTGTCTGCCGGCTGAAATAAGGCAGAAACGCGTTTACTGTATTGGGGAATAGGGAATGCGCGCATACTGTCTGTCATTTCAGATTACAGACACGCCCCTACACTCCGTAAGGTCTGGCGCAAGTTGGAACTGAGTGTGCATATGGTCAACTGTATACGTATACACAAGGGTGTCCTGTTGAAATCTGAACTCCAACGCACTGGAACCAGATCGGCCGCAGCATGACCGCCCAGCCGCCTGCGTTATCGCCCAGCAATATTCTTCCCCCACTTCGTCTCATCGTGTGCATTTCAAAATGTCATTATTACAGTTTTTCCCAGCTTTATTTTTAGAAGTGCATGAAGTGTGAAATTGCGTAAGTCGGGTAGTGTCTGTGATTCGAAGTGGTTGACTATCGTAACTGGGTGTTTTAAGGCAGTGTTTCTTAACCTCTGTGAGACCGCGGCCCAGTAAATTCTTTTTTCATATGACGAGGGCCCGGTCCCAACAAATTTACTCGTAAATACCTTTCTATTTTCTTTAAGGTCATACATTAAACTAACATAAGTATTAATAATTAATTATGGTATAATCATAAAGAGTATTAGTACACTTATGTATACGGTACGGCATGTTGATAAATATAAAATTACATTTAAATTAGTTATCAATCACTGGACTAATGAAATCTTGTAGCATATTGTAGTTTCCTCAGGCCAACATCTGGGTCTGAGTTTTTCGACACATTCAC
>Ga0136643_10008671_pt1 | contig 14889 bp, 9 predicted proteins | sample TergutLab28metaG_FD_96883 | JGI IMG/M metagenome (GOLD analysis project Ga0136643, IMG submission 96883) | Labiotermes labralis P1 segment gut microbial communities from Petit-Saut dam, French Guiana - Lab288 P1 (version 3) (version 3) | ecosystem: Host-associated > Arthropoda: Insects >... | reverse complement strand
TTATAACAGAAAATTTATATCTGGAGGCATGAAAAACTGTGGATTTTCACGGAAAAGCAGCCGTAATCACCGGAGGTGCCAACGGCATCGGCAGGTGCATAACCGAAAGTTTTTTAGAGAAGGGCGCATTTGCCGCCGTCATTGACACTGACGCAGCACGCGGGGCGCAGATGGAAGAAAAATATGGAGACAAAATTTTGTTTTTCAATGGCGACATTGGAGAACGAAAAATTTTGGACGCTTTCACGGAAAAAATTTTATCCCGCTTCTCAAACGTACATTATCTGATCAACAACGCCATGCGCTCCAAAGGGGGTATCTTGTCCGGCTGCGGTTACGCGGATTTTGAATGCGCCCAACGCGTGGGAGTAATCGCCCCTTATTACCTCACCATGAAACTGAAAAACAGTTTTGGCCTGGATGCCTCTGTCGTCAATATATCGTCCTCGCGCAGCAGCCAATCCCAGCCGGACACCGAAAGCTACACGGCGGCCAAAGGCGGAATCGCCGCCCTCACTCACGCGCTGAGCGTTTCTTTATCCGGAATTGCCCGCGTAAACGCTATCGCGCCGGGCTGGATAGACACGTCGTTATGGCACGAAGGCGAACAGCCGCCTATGCATTCCGCGCCGGACAGGCTGCAACATCCGGCACGCCGCGTAGGCCGACCAGAGGACGTCGCAAAGCTCGCACTGTTTTTATGCAGCAATGACGCAGGCTTTATCACCGGACAGGATATATTCGTCGACGGCGGCATGTCCAAATTGATGATCTACCACGGCGACTGCGGGTGGGAGTTTGACGCTGATTAGAGCCGTTGGCTCTTTTATGAACAAATTTTTGCGAGTGCTACGCAAATCGCTATAGTATTGAAGGTAAATTCTTATTTGCCCAACATGCTTTCAACCTGTATTGATATAATGATAAACACCACATTTTGATAAGGGGGTAGTGCGCAGCATGAACGAGCGCGTCACAAGGCTGAGAAATGAGAGTTTTGAGACTCACCCAAGTTTTTCGGCGGAAAGGGCTGTCCTGGAGACGGAGTTTTACCGCGAAAATGATGGTAAATATGCCACTCCGGTGCTGAGAGGCCTCAATTTCAAATATATTTGCGAATACAAGACAATTTACATAGGCCCTGACGAACTTATCGTGGGCGAGCGTGGGCCTAGGCCAAAAGCCGTTTCTTCCTTCCCTGAACTTACGTGCCATTCGCTCCAAGACTTGGAAATTCTCAATACCCGCCAAATGCAGAATTATTCCGTAGCCGAAGAAGAAATCGCGGCCTACAGGGATACTGTCATTCCTTATTGGAGAGGACGCAGCATGAGAGACAAAGCGTTCGCTAGGATGCCTCAGAAATGGCTAGACCTTTACGAAGCAGGTGCTTTCACGGAATTTGGGGAGCAACGCGCCTTCGGCCACACCGCGCTTGATGGGATTATCTACGAAAAAGGAATGCTCGATTTCAAAAAAGACATTGCCGAAGCCAGAGCAAAACTGGACTTCATCAACGACCCCAAGGCAACAGCAAAGGATGATCAGCTGCTGGGAATGGACTACTCCTGCGATGCGGCCATAATTTTTGCGGAAAGACACGCGGAAATGGCGGAGAAAATGGCTGCGTCGGAAAAAAAACCGGCGCGTAAAAAAGAACTCGAAAAAATCGCCGATGTGTGCCGCTGGGTTCCAGCAAATGCCCCAAGGGATTTTTGGGAGGCTGTCCAGATGTACTGGTTCGCCCACCTTGGCACAATCACCGAGCTCAACGGCTGGGACGCCATGAGCCCAGGACACCTTGACCAGCACCTGACCCCGTTTTACGAGCGTGGGCTCGCCGACGGCTCCATCGACAGAGAAAAAGCCAAGGAACTGCTGTCGTGCTTCTGGATAAAGGTAAACAACTCCCCCGCTCCCCCGAAGGTCGGAGTTACCGCTGCGGAAAGCGGCACTTACAACGACTTCACGAACATCAACCTGGCCGGCCTGAAGCGGGACGGCTCCGACGGGGCAAGCGAAGTCACCTATATCGTTCTTGAAGTGGTGGACGAACTTCGCCTGCTTCAGCCTCAGTGCAACATACAGGTGAGCGCCCGCACTCCCGATCAGGTGCTTAAGGCCGCGGCGCGCGTCATTCGCAACGGCATGGGCTACCCGTCCGTTTTCAACGCGGACGTCGTGATTCAGGAGCAGATGAGAGTAGGCAAAACTCTGGAAGACGCCAGAGAGGGAGGCACAAGCGGCTGCGTCGAAACGGGCAGCGCCGGTAAGGAAGCCTACCTTTTACACGGCTACCTCAACACCCCGAAAGTGCTGGAATTGACCCTTAACAACGGAACAGACCCGATGACAGGCAAGCGCGTGGGGATTGAAACAGGAGAGCTGAGCAGTTTCAAAACTTTTGACGACCTCTACTCGGCGTTTGAAAAACAGCTCAACTACGTCGTGACTACGAAAATCGAAGTCGACAATTACCTGCGCTCGCGTTATGCCGAGTTCTTTCCTGCAACATTCCTTTCGGTGCTCATCCGTGACTGCATACAGAACGGGCTGGATTATTACAACGGCGGCCCAAGATACAACACTGACTACATACAGTGCACGGGGATAGGCACAATCACCGACAGCCTTTCGGCAATTAAAAAGCACGTCTACGAAGAAAAGACCGTCTCGCTGAGCAGCCTTATAGATGCCTGCAATAAAAACTGGGATGGGCAGGAGGCATTGCGCCTAACGCTCTGGAACAAAACTCCTTTCTACGGCAACGACGACGATTACGCGGACAACTTGATGCAGAAGGTTTACAACAGCCTGTTCGAAACTATCGACGGCAGGCACAGCATACTTGGCCCGACCTACCACCTTAATATGCTCTCAACGACGTGCCACAACTATTTTGGCAAAATGACGGCGGCAACCCCCAACGGACGCTTCAGGGGAACGCCTATCTCGGACGGAACATCACCGAGCCACGGGGCAGACCGCAACGGGCCGACGGCCGTAGCAAAATCCCTCGGCAAGATGGATCAGGTTAAATCTGGCGGAACCCTGCTGAACCAGCGCTTTTTGCCGTCGGTTCTGGCCGGAGAAAAGGGAATATCCGGCATGGTTGATTTGATAAGAGCATATTTCAAGCTGGGAGGTCACCACATGCAGTTCAACGTCGTGGACGAAGCCACGCTACGCGACGCGCAGAAAAACCCCAACCTTTACAAAGGGCTTCTGGTGCGCGTGGCAGGCTACAGCGACTATTTTGTGGATCTGGACACCTACCACCAAGAGGAAATTATCGCGCGGACAGCGCAGGAAGTGGTTTGAGGTAAAATTATACGAAAGAGCGACTCTCGCTCCGCGAGGGTCGCTCTACACACCAGAGGAGGACTACGTATGTTTTGTAAGAAGTGCGGTAAGAAAATGGATAGTATGGTATATAGCTATCCCGGTTAAAAATAGGCTGCAAAACAAACCCCCGGCAGTTACACCGCCACCCCCTTTCTAAAAGGGGGCTTTAGCAAGCGTTGTTTTTGAAAGGAGGTGCCCGTAGGGCGGAGGTTTGTTTCTTTTGGTTTTGTAAACTATTTTAAATCGGATTTGTTATACATAAACTCGTCACAGCCGTTTCATCACCGATGTACGAGCCACAAGCAGTGAAATCATTGCGAGATAGGTGTTTGTGTAACAAAGCTCATAGGAACGATTGCGTCACGTCTTCGTTCCATCACAAACCAGTAATATTTTATATTTGCCATTAATCGTACAAAAGAATTCGTCCCTAATAATGACATGAGATCCTACTAGCGATAATAATACTTCATTCTTATAATAATGACATTTTTTTGCTCCTTCATGCTTGCTGTAATATTCATTATATGCCGTTTGCCCTGACCTTGTTTGTTCGGAATAATGTAGTATCTCAACCAACAGTAAATATTCCCCTATCCGCAGACTTTCCGCGATAAAAGCTCTAGCACGGTGTAAAGAACGCAAATGATGTAATAGATTTTTTGCTAAAACGACATTAAAATATTTATCTTTAAAATTTGTTTTCGTCGCGTCAAAATTGGTAAATGTAATATCTGGCTTGCCATCACATATAGTATCAATATATGAACACGCAATGTCATTCGCCCAAACTTCTACTGATTCTGTATCTATGTTATGTATGAGTTTATTGTCTCCACACGCTATATCAATTATTTTACTAGGCTTCAATGTTTTTATCAGATCAACTATCGTTTTATTTAATTTTTCTTGCGGCTGTACTTGTGTATCAATTTTTTCGTTTTGGAGTTTTTGGATTTTTTTGATCAATTCTTTTTTATGCTCTGAACGTCTATCAACGCCAATTTCTCTTGATAATTTGATTTCCATTAAATTTTCCTCAGTAAATTGATATTTATCAAGATACTCCGACACTAAGTTGAATATATGCGTATCACTAGGATTTGTAAAATCTAACGGAGCGTATCGATTAGCATCATAGACTCCATGTGTGTCTGGAGTACTACTACTTCTTGTCATTCTTGCTACATACACCATTCCTTCGTGTCTGCATGTGAGTGGCATACTAGTTTTATCTCTTTTATATGTAAAAATATTTTCTACGTAAGCCAATGGGTAAAATTCATCTAGGGAATAAATGGCATTATATTCTTTAGACATTATCTTATTTGCTGCGTCTATAAACGAATCTTTAGCAAGTAAGCTGCCTCCAAATAATCTATGTGTAGTCTTCCCGTAAAAAATTAAATTAATTCCTGTAAGAATCTTAAGTTTACTCAATTCATCAATAAAAAAAGGAGCAATAATAATAAACTTTTCTCTCGACTTACAATAATCAAATGCACCAGAGTCTCTCTGCACGTATTCAGTTTTTATATGAGGTAAAGCCTTTAATGCAGATCTTAATTTAGCTAACTCTTTAGCTTGATTACGCATCATTGTCTCCTCTAAGTGCTGACCTAATATTTATGGCCAGGTTATTTCCCCCAATATAATCATTGATTTTTTGCATATCAGTTGTTTTGCGGAAATATATCTCATGTACAGCAGTCATGCTTTCCAAATTTTCGTACCTAAGATGCCCATCTATTAAGTCATTCTCTTTTAAATAATCAATTAGAGTCTTAATATCGTTTTCTTTGCGACTACACGTACTTATAGGAATATCAATACGCCATTCTCTTAAAGTACGACATTTCTTGCTATGTTCAATATTTTCAATAATACTCTTAGATTTTTCAATGAAATTTTTTTTCATATCATTCCAATTCAGCTCATCAGATGAAGTGAGTTTGCAAAGACCTTTTTCTTCCATTTTCATCCTTAATTTCTCCAAGCCATCTTCAGTGTTAATATAACTTGTATCATTATTACGTATAATATAAATTCTAGCAAGGTCTTCATACGCATATGGTCTCACTAATAATGCATTAACAGATATATTAGAAATCCAGGCGCCTCCTAATTCAAAACAACACATCTGAGAATCAAAGTAATTAACGGTCAATAAAGGAATGAATATTTTACATTGCTTAATACTTTTTTTAATACCTTCAACAAAATCATCTCCTCTAGCCCCTGATGCCAATTGGCCTGTGTAAAAAATAACTTTATTTTCTAAGCCTAATCCACTTTTTAAAATAACTTCAAAAAATAAATCGCCTAATTCATTATCCAAACTTGAAAACGATAAAAAAACACGTTTGTTTGCAAGATGAGTATCCTTTGATTTTGTTGAGCGCTTTGTTGTTGGGGGTTTTGCAATTTTACGACGATGTGGTACCATTATATCGCCTCCATCTCCTAGTTTTATTCTCAGATGTATGATTTCAAAATATAGTTAATCTGAACTGAAATAGTCTTTCAGAGCATCTTGGATACTCGCATATTTCTTTGCGCGCCTCTTCGTATGTGTGCCCTTTGCTGAGATATTTGAGCACCATTTCTCTTGTATGGATTGAATATGCCATATATTCAGTTTAACATTCCTTAAACCACTTTAAAACGGATTAGCTATATAATAATGTAAAGCCCGTCAACAATAGTATACACGATAGCTGGGGAACCGCTGAATAAATCATTATATCCTTAAAAAGTCTTCCCGTTTCGTTCTCCGCTTGCGGTTCTCGTATTCGAAATCTGTGAATGTTTTTTGGTGGTTCATAGGGTTACCTCTTTCGCTGATAAATTGCGTTCGCAAACATTATCTCATAATTCTAAACATTTTACGCGCTACGCTACGATTTATTCAGCGTTTCCTTAACGATATTGGCCTGTATATTACCCATCTGAATCAAAGGGAAAGGGGAGCTATTGCTCCCCTTTCAGCGTAAACAACACGCGTGGGCTTTATAACATTAGGGTTCCAGCTTCATCAAAAGACATTTCGATCAAGTCTCCCGCGACAGATAACTGCGGGTGCTTTTCCACGTCAGGCAGCAGAGCCTCGGAAACGTAAATTTTTTCGAGTTCCAGCGTGTTTTTTATCAGCGCCAATTTAGGGGCGTTTTCGCTGCCCGGTGAAGAGTTCAGACCAAGAACAATGGCCTCCCTGTCCGTCGCGCAGACAAGAGGCAGCTTCGCTCGATCCAGGCGGGTCGCCGTTATGGCATTGGTGTATGTTGCCTTGAAATCTATGTTTTCGGCCAATCTCCGGGTGCAGATATCTATCATCCCCATTCCCATTGCGTTGCCGTGTGTTTCTTCAGAAAGGCTCAAAGCAACGATCCGTTTTAATTTCAGAGGCCCGTCCGCCATGTAAGAGGTTTGGTAACGGCCTGTGATATTAGGATCCAAGCCTGTTCCGCTGATATTTTTCCCAACCTCCTGAATTACCAGTGCATCAAGCTCATCAAAACACAGGCGCGGCATCATTGCTCTCGAAATCGCAAGCAGCTCAGGTTCGCGCTCCGCAAACGCTGTGCCGGGCACGACCTCAATCAGTGCCGGGGTTTCTTTCGCGTTCTCTATAACCGCCACGCCAAATGGTACGGAAACTTTACTCAATATATATTGGCCGCTTTCGGGTATGAGCGATGAGAAATGTTCAAGGCCGAAGTTGTGCATCGACTGCGCGCCCTTATGCTTACCGAGACCCACGCAAAGCATTTTATGCAGCCCGCTTTCGATAGAGCCTCGAAAAGTAGTGTGGTTCTTGATTCGCGCAATGGGAATGACGGCATCGGCGTTCTCAAAGGTAACTCGGTCAAAAAAGACCGGCACTCCCGGGCGCACATCTCCAAGGTGAATTACGTCCATGCAGGAGCGAATCTCCACTCCCATACTCTCTTTTGTGATATTGAATTCCTGCAGAAGTGAAGCTTGCCCTTCCGCTGTCGCTCCACCATGGCTGCCCATGGCTGGTACTATGAAAGGCTCTACCCCACACTCGCGCAAGGCATCAACCGTTGTGCGGACAATGACGCCCACCTGAGCTATCCCGCGGCTTCCAACAGCAAGCGCAACCTTCGCGCCTTTGGGCAAAGCAGCGGCACGGCACGCCTTGCCAACCTCTCGCAAGACGTGTCCGGGAACGTCTTCAATCTCCTCAGTCTTGAAGCTTTGGCACACTGGTACAATACGCGGAAGAGGCATTGCGCCTCCGCACACCCATCCATTAAAACGACTAAACATAGCAGTTCCTCCAGTTTCAATATTCGACACCGAAAAATTAACACTCTTTCCTACATTAATATATTTCATATTTCCTTCATCCCCAACAGGTTATCATTTTGTAATTATTTTGTCACTATTTGATCTGGGCGGCAGGGCAAACGCATCAATGTGACTTATCAATCAATTGACAAATCATGTGATTTTTCGTAAGCTTAAATACACTTACCGATGTCCAGGAATTGAATTCATCTATAAGGAGCGAATCAAATGGCTAAAAAGTTAATCGCACTAATGTTGTCTGCACTGCTGCTCACAATTGCTGCGCTCTGCACGCCAGCCTCTGCGGAAATCAATTGGCCGGCCAATGTGGAAATCATAGTTCCGGCTGGCCCTGGCGGTGACACTGACTTCAACGCCAGGCTGATGGCGGCCGAATTCACTCGCTACCTGCCTCCCAATTTCGTTGTGGCTAACGTAACCGGCACAGGCGGCGCTATCGGCCTGCGCCAAGTAGCGGAATCCACGCCGGATGGAAGCAGAGCGGTAGTATTCCACTCCGCTTTTGTAGTCAATCAAGTGGTTGGCACCGTTGACTTTGGATTCGAAGCATATGAGCTGGCTGGCATAATCGCGGCTCACCCCGGCATGGTGCTGCTTGTTCGCTCAGATGCCGGCATCAACACGCTTTCAGAACTGTTCGAGTACGCTAGAGAAAACCCAGGGCGACTGCTGTATGGAGTTGAGACCGGTGCCGTGTCTTTTGCCGTTGGTACTTTGCTGACACAATACGGCCTTGATGTCACCTTAGTAGACGCGGGGCCTACAGCCGAGCGCATAACTATGCTGCTTGGCGGCCATGTTGACATTATCGCGTCAGTGTATGGCCTGGTCGAAGATTACATCGCCGAAGGAACATTCGTTCCTCTTGGTATTGATGGACGTTCAGATTTAGATGCGCCTACTGGCTTGATTCAAAGCTTCCGCAGCCAGGGCTTCAACATAGCTGTTCCATTTTACTATTTCATGGGCTTCCCGGCTGGAACAGACCCCAACCTGGTGGCAGCCGTCACCGAGGTGATTGAGCGCACGATCCTCACCAACGAAGGATACCGCGAAGCAATCACCAGATTCCACCAAACACCAACTTTCTTTGGCCCTGAAGAAACTCTTGAAATATTCGCAGAGGTCTACAGCGTAATTTCAAGCGTGGAGTTTTAGAATAGGCAGCCTTTTTATGCACAAAACCGGAGTCTGGATCGCTTAACTGTATATCCTGGCTCCGGTTTTTGCTTTGAGGTCTGGAGGAATCGTTCCATGGCGAACCTGCACAGTCATATATTCAATATCATAGTCCTGATAATAGGCGTTGTATTATTTTTCTCGTCGCGAGCCATAGAGGTCGGCAGAGTGCTTGGCCGAGGCAGCGAAATTGTGCCCATACTGATGACATCGACATGGATAGCTCTGTCCGTTATTATAGTTATAAACGGCCTGCGCAAGACTGAGCATTTCAGCAAAATAGCCAACATGAAACCGTTCTTGACAACGCTTGCGCTGCTCCTGGGATATGTTATTCTGCTCAGGCCAATTGGCTTTGTGTTGACATCAATGCTTTATTGTTTCATACAAATAGTGTTATTCGCCCCGGCAAATAAGCGGACCAAAAAAGACCTTGCCGCGTTCGGATTAGTTTCCATAGTCTTTCCGGTTGTTGTAAATAACATTTTCGCTAACTTCTTTTCAATCTTTTTGCCGCAGGGTGATATCGTAAGGTTACCATTTTTATTCTGACATTTTGGGGTGACTTAGCTTTGGATGCTATAGCAGTAGAAGGTATCATGTCCGTTCTAAACTTTGAAAGCCTTACGATTATGCTCCTGGGCACCATAGCGGGCATATTGTTTGGCTGTATACCCGGGCTGACAACGACAATGGGCGTGGCGATCACTCTTCCCTTGACGTTCGGTATGACTCCGATAAACGGCCTCGCGCTACTGATAGCGATATATATCGGCGGTAACACGGGCGGCCTTATTACGTCGATACTGCTAAAAATTCCAGGAACGCCCGCAAATGTGGCAACTACATTTGACGGAGCGCCTATGGCCGAAAAAGGCGAGGCTGGCAAGGCGCTCGGAACCGGCATTTTGGTGTCAGTTATCGGCACATTCCTGTCCGTTTTGACGCTTATATTTCTGGCACAGCCTCTCGCCAGTATAGCTATACGGTTTGGGCCGTTTGAAATGTTCGCCATAACTCTCTTTGCTCTGACTATGATCTGCACGCTCGTCGGAGACAACGTAGCCAAAGGTCTACTGTCCGGCGTTGTGGGAGTTACTTTCGCGATGATAGGCTTTGCGCCAATCGGCGGTGCCGCAAGATTTATCTTTATCCCCGATCTGTCGGCTGGTATTGGCATGCTGCCGCTTTTGATGGGTTTGTTTGCCGTCTCGGAGGTTATAAAAATCGCAGCCGAAGGCTTGCCCGAAGACAAAAAAATTGACAACATGTCGTTTAAGATCAAAGGTTATGGGCTATCATTCGCGGAGTTTAAAGCGCAGTTTTTCAACCTTATGCGCTCAAGCGGCATAGGTATAGTCATCGGGCTTATGCCGGGCATTGGCAGCGCGACGTCCAACGTTGTGGCGTATTCGGTGGCTAAATCGCAGAGCAAATATCCAGAAAAATTCGGAACCGGAGTAATAGACGGCATCGTAGCGGCGGAATCCTCCAATAGCGCCACGCTAGGCTCAGCTATGATACCGGTTCTCACGCTAGGCATTCCAGCGGACACCGTCACCGCAGTCATGATGGGCGCGCTGATGATACACGGCATCACGGTAGGCCCGTTGCTTTTCCAAACCAGCGGCGTTCTGGTCTACGGTATCTTCACGACATACATAATATGCACAATTCTGCTCGGAATAGTCATGTACGGCGGGATAAGAGTGTTCGTCAAGATTCTCGCCGTACCCAGGCACGTACTTATGCCGCTCGTCCTTGTGTTGTGCATGGTGGGCGCTTTTGCCGCGAACTTCCGCATGTTTGACGTCTGGACTACACTGGTTTTCGGCATTGTCGGTTTCTTTATGAACAAATACAAATACCCGATGACCCCGCTGATAATGGGTTTTGTGCTGGGCGGAATACTTGAACTTAACCTGGTGCGCGGCCTGGGGTTCGCGCGCGGAAGCTTCTGGGGCTTCTTCAATTCTCCGGTCGCCGCTGCCTTTATCGTACTCTCGGTTTTATTTGTCGCTTGGTCGATAATCAGCGGTCTCCTCAAACGCAGAAAGGAAGCGAAAATTTAATGACACATCCAATTTTACTTATTAAAATGCAAGAAAACGACAACGTTGCCGTTGCGGTTACGGATATCAAAGCCGGAACAGAGGTCACGAGCGATATTTGCGTTGTAGAAGATATCCCGCAGGCGCATAAGATCGCACTGTGCAACATTCCAGCGCAGGGGGAAATTACCAGGTATGGCGTTGTTATCGGCTATGCCATAGACTCAATCGGCAAGGGCAGATGGATTAACGAGCACATGATGACAATGCCGGAGCCTCCTGACCCAGACAATATGGTTTTTGCTACAAACATAGTAAGTGAACTTCCAGACCCGCCGGCATTTACCTGGGAAGGCTACAAAAACCCGTGCGGCGGCTATGCTGGAACAAAAAACGTCTTAGGCATCAACACCACGGTGCAATGCGTCACGAGCGTTCTAAACGTTGCGGTTGCCAGAATGAAATCCGAGCTCCTTCCAAAATACTCAAACGTGGACGACATTGTGCCAATTAACCATGCTTATGGCTGCGGCGTGGCGATAAACGCGCCGGAGGCGAAAGTACCCATCCGCTCGCTGCGGAATATTTCAAAGCACCCCAATTTTGGCGGGCAAATGATGCTTGTCGGCCTGGGCTGCGAAAAATTCACGGTAGAAATGTTCCTGGATCCATCTGAGAACACGCCTGAAAACGTTATTATTCTGCAAAATTACAAGGGCTTTAACGCGATGGTCGAAGCACTGATGGAAATGGCGGAGCGCAAGCTCAAAATTTTAAACCTTCGCAAGCGGGAAAAATTGCCGTTATCCGATTTATTAGTGGGCCTGCAATGTGGAGGGAGCGATGCGTTTTCCGGTATAACGGCAAACCCAGCGGCAGGTTACGCGGCCGACATGCTGGTGAAAGGCGGCGCGACCGTACTGTTCTCCGAAGTAACCGAAGTACGCGATGGCGTATATCTTTTGGGCGAGCGCTGCGTTAACGAAGAAATCGGCATGAAATTAGCCCAGGAAATGAAGTGGTACGACAATTATCTGAAACTTGGCGGAGCAGACCGCAGCGCCAACACGACACCCGGCAACAAGAAGGGCGGCTTGGCCAATATTGCGGAAAAAGCGATGGGTTCCATTGTGAAATCTGGTTCTTCGCCTATTGTGGAGGTTCTTTCCCCGGCGGAAACCCCAACAAAAAAGGGGCTTATTTACGCGGCTACCCCTGCGAGCGACTTTGTCTGCGGAGCCTGTCAACTGGCCTCCGGCATCGGCGTTCAGGTATTTATGACGGGAGTCGGCACGCCCTATGGTCTGGCGATAGCGCCAGTGATTAAAGTCTGCTCTCGCAACGAAATGAAAGAGCAGTGGCCCGATTTGATTGACGTCAACGCAGGCCCCATCGCCACAGGCGAGGCCACAATTTCTGAAATTGGAACGCAAATATTCGAAGAGATAATAGCTGTCGCAAGCGGTACAAAGCAATGTTACGCAGATCGCTATAAACTTTATAACGACCTGTCTATCTTTAACCCCGCGCCGATTACGTAAGCACTGAAGGCGCCGCGCCAGAAAAACCGCACGGCGCCTTTTTCACCTTTTCTCAACTCCAAAGAGCAGATATCGGCACGGCGTGAATGACAAGGCGCAAATATTTCTAAAATTCGCAATTAAAATCCGACGTTTTTCTAAACGGCATATTGCCTTTTGGGATATATTCCGCTGGTGATAAGTGTGTCAATGGCAAAATTGCGGCTGAAAAGTTTTGCTATACTCTATGGCAGAGTGAAACATCTTAAATAGACTGGGAGAAACCAATGAAGAAAATATTGCATTTAGCAGGAATTCCGATAGGTATATTAGCTTGCCTGGTGGCTGCCTACAATCTCTGTAATATGCTACTCCTGACCATTTTGGCCAGACATTCGACAGCTCCTGTGTATGGAGCGTTGTTGCTTATATCGCTGGCGGGTATCGTCTTGTTTGTTCGTGCGCGGACGGGCAAAATGTCGATGACTGAGAAAAAGATCGGCGTTATAGCTTTATTCGGCGGCTCTATCGTAGCGATATTTCTGCTTCCAATTATAGACCCTGTCATTTGGACTATAATTTCGTTTTTTGTCGCCTCGGCATGCCTGGTATTAGATGACACGCACTATACTATCAGAGAAATTTTTGGAGCCTGGAGATGGGCTATACTGTTTGGCCACGTGATTTTGTTTCTGACTATCTGCCTTGACCTGAGACCTGTCATTGGGAGAAATCCATTTCCTACCCAACTCGCCCGATTTATGCTGGCCAACCGATTCAGGCCAACGCCAACAACAACGCGAACTCAACAAGAGCGCCCTCAACTCAGCCAGCAGACAGAAGATTTGCTATACATCGTGAGAAGAGCGGGTGCGGAAGCAGATGCGGAAGAAGTAACCCGCCTTATACAAGAAGGAGCGGATGTCAACGCCGTTAATATAATTGGAGACACTCCATTGATATTGGCTGCCAGAGACAACGGAAACTCTGATGTTCTGCGAATCTTGATTGAAAATGGCGCGGACGTTAACGCTGCCAACAATAATGGCTGGACTCCTTTGATGTGGATTGCCAGCAGAAATGAAAATCCTGATGCTTTGCGAATCCTGCTCGATAATGGCGCGGACGTTAACGCTGTCGGCGATGATGGATCGACTCCTTTGATACGGGCGGGCAGCAATTCAAATCCAGAAATCCTGCGAATCCTTATTGATAATGGCGCAAACGTTAACGCTGTCAACAATAATGGTGAAACTTCTTTGATGAGAGCTGCCGCAACCAACAGAAACCCTGACGTATTGTTAGTCTTGCTCGAACACGGCGCTGATGTTCAGGGAGCGCTCATTCTTGCAGACAGAAATGAAGCGTTGAGAGGAACAGACACATATAACCGCCTCAGGGAAAAAACTATAAAAGGGCTTGAAGACGCCACGGAAATGTTACTGGTACTGGCGCAAAGCGCAAATTTTGAAGAAGTAACGCGCCTTTTACAGGAAGGCGCAAATGTCAATGCCGTTGACGCGGGCGGGTTTACTCCGTTGATGTTTGCCGCTGGAATGAACAAGAATCCTGACGTTTTGCGAATCCTGATTGATAATGGCGCTAACGTTAACGCCACTACCAATACTGGCTCGACTCCTTTGATGCGTGCCGGTGCCAATTCAAATCCAGAGATCCTGCGAATCCTGATTGATAATGGCGCGAACGTAAATGCCACCTCCAATACTGGCTGGACTCCTTTGATGAGTGCTTGCAGCAGTTCAAATCCAGAAAACCTGCGAGTCCTGATTGAAAATGGCGCGAACGTTAACGTTGTTGTCAGAGGCTCTCTGCCTGGATGGACTCCCTTGATGTTAGTCGCTAACGCCAGACCTTCAAACCTGGAAGTCTTGCGCATTTTAGTTGAAAACGGCGCGGACGTAAACGTTACCGATGCTGTAGGTGGTGAAACTCCTTTAATGCTTGCTGTCGGCAACTGGACTTCAGACCCGGAAGCCCTGCGAATCCTGATTGAAAACGGCGCAAACGTTAACGCTGCCGATGCTTTAGGTGGGGAAACTCCTTTAATGCGTGCTGCTAGCCGCAGTGCAGACTCTCGTTACAATCCAGAAATCTTGCGAGTTTTGATTGAAAGCGGCGCAGATGTTAACGCCGTGAATAGAAGCGGCCACACTCCTTTAATGCTTGCTGCCGGCGCCAATCCGGAAACCCTGCGAGTTTTAATTGAAAATGGCGCGGATGTTAACGCCGCTGACAATAGTGGGCGAACTCCCTTGATGATAGCTGCCAGGTCTGCGAGAAATCCTGAAATTCTGCAAATTTTACTCGAACACGGTGCCGATGCAACCATTCAGGATAACTCTGGACGAACGGCGCTGGATATCGCGAAAGAAAATGAAAGTTTTAGAGAGACAGACGTATATAACCTCCTCAGGGAAAAAACGCCTTCTCCGCCGCAC
>Ga0136643_10008670_pt1 | contig 14890 bp, 8 predicted proteins | sample TergutLab28metaG_FD_96883 | JGI IMG/M metagenome (GOLD analysis project Ga0136643, IMG submission 96883) | Labiotermes labralis P1 segment gut microbial communities from Petit-Saut dam, French Guiana - Lab288 P1 (version 3) (version 3) | ecosystem: Host-associated > Arthropoda: Insects >... | reverse complement strand
TAAAATTAAAAAAAAAATAATTCCGGCGCCAAAAGGTTAAACCAGACGTGGAATGGTCGCCAGAGTCTCAATTTTTAAATGTGTCGATGTTTACCTCCACTACAGCCCCCTCCTTGGCAACTGATCTACAATCCAGTGCGTATCTGTGCGTGTGCAACCGCCACGGTTTTGTTTTGCTTCCGGACAAAAATCACAGGCGTGTGATGTTTTTAGGGCGCACATGAAAGGTGCCGCCCAGAACTGGCATCCAGTTTATTCCTGTACAAATTTAATTGCTGAAGAGACGGGGGGAGGGGGGGAGAGTAAGTTAAATATAACAGCCTGGGACAGTGTTGGACTTCTTTATTAGAGAAGCAGATCTATTAAAAACAGTGCGGTCCATCAAAAATTATGAGTTGATGGATAATAAATGAACGCAACCTTTCTGAGGGTGACGTCACACCCCCGCATAAAGAAAGAGCAGTCCTAAGCACTAGATAATAATATTCGCTGAAAGCGAAAGGCCTTCGGAAAAGTTGGCATTTATGCAATACAACAGTTGCGGGCAAATGGAAACAGGGGAAACCACTAAATACAACCAACTGTGTTTAAAATCGCGGGAAGTAGAAGGCTGGGAAGCAAGCGACCTTCTCAACAAGGATTTATCGATAAAGCATCCGTCTTCAGATCAGACCGGCACCCACGCCAGCAGTTTATCCTGCCGCAGTTACAAACCCACCCAAAGAACTGTGTGCATGATTCTGTTCACAGCACAGCCAGTAACACAGCGCACCGATAAATTAAACTCCTTCATTTCGATATGTGGTAATGAAAACATTTGTGATCCGTCATACGACTTTCCAGAATTTTCGAATCGAAAAATATTCAAGTTACTACCATAAGTGCAAGTTAACCCTGGCTAACAAGCTGATAGTCTCTCATCCGGGCAATAAATTGCCTTTTTTTTGGGGGGGGGGGTGGGAGAAGGGCACCTGCCATGTACACTTGTCCCTACCCTTAGGAACTTTTATACTCTTACAACAAAAGCCAACAAGATGCACTGTTTCTCAAATTTATCTTGATACGGAACTCTACATGTTTCAGACAGATCTACTGTCCATCATCAGGAGTCTCAACACTGTATACACAGCAGTAGGTATTTGTAATGCTAGTTATGTTGACTGTCTGCTAGCAGGTCAGGACCTCCCTAGCAGACAGTGTTGAGACTCCTGATGACGGACAGTAGATCCGTCCGAAACATGTAGAGTTCTTTATCAAAATAAATTTGTGAAACAGTTCATTTCGCTGGCTTTTATTATAAGAACATATCGCGATGCGCGGTCCTATGAATGTGGAATTCGGCACTTTGATGCAGTCCGCCCCACATACTATTTCTTTAAATGCTTCTTAACACTGCACTGCCATCAACCCGTTGATCTTCTAAAGTTTTCCAACACTAATCCTGCACACTATGACAGCACTGGGCACATGAGAGAGGCAAATACTAAGAGACATGGACAAGTGGTAGAGCGAGGAGTATGGAGAGTAAGAAATTATCAGGAACTGAGGGAGCTATATAAGGATCTAGACATAGTGGCAGATATTGGAATGGATCGGACATGTAGCAAGAATGGATCAGGGAAGGAGAGTTAAAATATTTGGGAATAAACCGGAGGGGATTAGAAGAAGTAAAAGACCTAGAATGAGATGGGTAGAAGATGTGGAGAAGGATCTGTGGGAAATGAAGGGCAAGAAACGGCGACGGAAGGCAGTTGACAGGGAAGTATAGGCGTCAGATATTAAGGAGCCCAAGGCTGTTCAGAGGGCCGTACAGCGGAGGAGTGAGTGAATGAGTGAGTGAGTGAGTGAGTGTGTGTGTGAAGCCTGCACTCATTTCTGAACTCCTCCATGCGTGCCACATGTCCCACCCATCTCTCCCTCCTTTTCATTTACATACCCCGATGTATTTTAGCAACAATTCAAAATTGCAAAGCTGCTCTCTACGCAGTTTGCTTCGTCCTTCTTCCACTAGCTCTTTCTTAGTTCCAAACATTCTCCCCGGCACTTTGTTCCTAAATATACCCATTCTATAAATAGCCCTAATGATAATTTCCGGTTCAACCATTACTTGACTCATCCCGGAAAAGGGGTTTGCACTCGCTCTTCTCAGACTGACTAGTTTGAATTTGTACAATGTGGTACAGTCTGCTGCAGAAGTAGACACTCTTCCCTGCACAGCGTTTTTACAACAGACAGTAGGACCGCAGGTATAACTTGTGTCAGCTGTGACATAATCCATTCTTGCACGATATAATCAATTGTGAATGCCTTTGTTACAATCGCCGGCCGACTATAAACCAGGCCCCCTACGTACACCTCTGACGTTTCTTTTTCCTCTTAAAATACACTCCATAAATTTTCAATTCACTTGCACTCTTGGGCTCCTAAGTTTTCTTTCCATATGCATTTGGTTAAGACTGTAGATTCAACCCTTTGAAGAACGATTACATACTGAGAATTCTAGAAAGGTAGAAACAATGGATGTGTTTAGGGACGCTATATTTTATTTTAATGTATTTGGGGCGACAGCCCCCCCCCCAGTGGGCCAGAGCCTCCTTATTCACGAGGTTTCTAGATCACACAAAACGACACACCACTGGCGGTAGGACTCCTCTGGATGAGTGATCAGCTCGTCGCAGAGACCTCTACCTGACAACATACAACACTCACAACAGACAAACTTCCATGCCCTCGGTGGGATTGGAACCCACAATCTCAGCAGGCGAGCGACCGCAGACCTACGCCTTAGACCGCGCGGCCACTGGGACCGGCGACGCTATGTTTACTACAGCGGAAAAAAGGAGGATTTACTCTTCTGAGTGCCCCCTGGTAGTGCCCGCTTGTCCTTCCGGTAAAGGTAAAGTGGAGCTTTGGAAAGTGAAGGGAGTAAGGCCACGAGAAATGAACTGTTTAGGTAGGTAGCAGAGGGAATATGTTGAGCATCTGGGATATCCGAGATGCGCTTTATTTGACTTTGGTACTTCTGGGAAAAGGAGTGCCTCGAGACAAAATTCTGATAGCATTGGCAGAACTGCGCATGGGCAGAAATTTTGAAGCTCATGTTGGAAGGGTTGCACTGAAGACTGAATTTCTTCCCAATTACAAATAAAAGTTCACTTCGTACCTCGCAGATAAAACACTTCTTTCCCATTATAAAAACCATTCAGTTATTACTCTTTGGGAAGAAAATCGCTACTTTTTCTGAGAACTGAATGTAACACATCGACAACTGGACGCGTGATGGGGGCTGCAGGATGGGTGGTCCACGACGTCGCCTGCCATCTGTAGCGCTGTGACCGGGCACAAGTTCGGTTGGCAGTATGGGGCCCATCTGTTTGGACTCCTTAAGAAGCCCCTGGCTGGCAAGCGATTTGTAGCAGACACCGACGTGAATCAAGCTGTAACCTCCTGACTAGACACTTGACACCGATTTCTAACGCACCGGTATACAAGCCGTAGTGCCACAGTGGCACAGATGGTTAGATGTCAATGTGACTACGCGGAGGTCCGGTGTGTACCATCTGCTACCACGTGCAGTGCCAACATCAAAGTCAGAATAAAATTCTTGGCTTTAGTGTGCTTGCTGCTTCATTTTCTCAAGCCGCCTGGTACATTCATAGCCTGGTGGACACCAGGTTTTCCTCAGGAATAAGGATGCCTGAAACTTTGTATTACTGGATAACTTTTGGTGGAAGTCTGGCATTTCGGATTTGAAGAAATTGTGTGAGTCGGTTTGTGGGAGATAATTCAAAGACAGTTTTGTAACTTTGGTATTAATCAATATAATTGAAAAACTGAATTTCCCTATAAACATTGGTTGAAGTCCTCCATACTGAATTCCAGTGAAATCTGCGGACTTGTGGAGAAGTCCATTAACAGTCACACTGGAATTACGCTTTGCATGGGTCAGAACTGTTTGGACGAGCACGGCTTCTAATGTCGAATTACAAAGATATTCCAACGGTTTTGGCGCTGATGTTCAATCACAGACGGATATTCTGCGTTCTTTTTTTTTTTACTTCGTAAAGAACTCCTGTTCTTACAGCAATTCAACTCATTTTTGTTTTTAAATCTCAAAGCTTAGCAAGCTACGATGAAGTACATCACTTTGAAACCGGTTTCTCTTCCCATTTTGTGCCCTGCGGGAGTCGGGTGGCGTAGTTGGTGCAGTCCGCCGATCAAAATCCGGTAGATGCAAGAGATTTTTATCTTTTCCACACCGTCCAGACTGGATCTGGGGCCCACCCAGCCTACTACGATATGTGAACCGGCCGGCGTTCTTTCCGGAAGTAAAGCGGCTGGGGCACGAAGTTAACCGCTCGTCTTCATCTGGTTCCGAGGTTAAGAACGAGTGGAGTTACATTTCTACTCCCCCATACGTCTTCAGGGCATGTAGAGAGAAAACTATCCTTTATACTGTTGTGTGCCCAGTCATCTCTTGACACATTGAGCTAATGGCTTTTAGGATTAGAATTTCTGAGTTAGCCTGACACTGTAGAAAAAAAGATGTGACTCTTTTGATGAAAAGATGGACATTCACTGCTTGGTTAAAAACGAAGAAGAACTGTTAATTTTGCACTCGTTCCTATTTATCGCATCATACTATCTGGTGTATTTTACATTAGAGACATCTGCACCCAATTTAAATGGCTTCCTGCATCTTAGTGTTTCTTCAAATACTTAACAGATGTGTCTAAGCCACTTTTCACAGCAGTAAGTAAATTCAGAGTGTAATAATGGATTCATCTGACAGAGTTCCTCTTGGTTACCAAGGCGCTTCAACTCTTGTCACGCTAATGTTTGGACAATCAGTACAGGCACTGAGGAAATGTAATGCAAATTTACGTAAAGTACAGTCATTATATTTGCAGGAAATAATAGCAGTAAGCAAACAGGGAATACAACTGTCACTGGGTGTTCGCTTACCCGTTTGTCTGACTCTGGCGAGTGGCCAGGGCATATTTAGAAACGGCACCTGTGTTGTCATTTATCTCATTTTTCTTTCTAGTCCTCTTTCTTTATATGTACCTCTACCAGCAATAACATGGGTATCAAATTTTCAACAACAGACAGCCCAGACGCGAAAAGAAGCATCCAAAGACGAACAGAAGTTCCAAGTCTCATACAAACTATAAGAAAGACTTTAATAGCCTTGCGTGGGTTTGGTATATCAAGATAAAGAGCCGTCGCGATGCGCAGTTCTGTGGGCCGGCAGTTTGCAACTAATGGGTCACGTCTGGCTGATCAAGGAAGAATAATTTGTGTCCTGTAAAAACACAGACCACACTTGCTGTTGCCAAAAGACCAGGCGTTCGAAACCCGGAGATGGCTCTCGCCACATAATACGATTCAGTACCAATTCCGTTCATTTCTTATCAGTAAATTCTACTCCTTCATAGCAAACATAGGGCATGCGGTGATGCAGTTGGTTTGAGGCACCGCGCTACAAGCCAGAAGGTCGCGGGTTCGATTCCCGATGGTTTCATTGGATTTCTTCAATGACACAATATTTCCAGCCTCATTATGGCCTTGAGATCGACTCAGTTTCTAACATAAATAAGTACCAGGAATATTTTCTGGGGGTAAACGCGACCGGTGCATTGTGCTCACTAATTTACCAAATTCATGTGCAGATTATCTTGAAATCTTGGAGCATAAGCTCCTGGAACCCTCAGGGCCTGTCCAAGCCTATAATGGGATTGCTTTACATTTTCATTGTAAAACTGTCTCTACACAATACAAACTGCCCCTACACAATACCCACAGTCCCTACAAAATAATAAATGTCCCTAAACAATACAAAATGTCCCCACAAAATACAAACAGTCCCTTCAAAATAAAAACTGTCCCTACACAATACAAATGTCCCTACAAAACACAAAAAAACCCTACACAATACAAAGTGTCTCTACATAATACAAAATGCCCCTACAAAATACAAACTGTCCATAGAAAATACAAAATGGCCCTAAACAATACAAATTGCCCCTACACAATAAAAACAGAACCTACATAATACAAACTGTCCCTACACAATACAAACTGACTCTACAGAATACAAATTGTCCCTAAAGAATACAAACTGCCCCTAAAAAATACCAAATGTCCCTACACAATACAAAATGTTCCTAAACAAACCAAACTGTCCCTACACAATACCAATTCTCCCTAAAAAATAAAAATTGTCTCTACACAACACAAATTATCCCTACACAATACGAAATGCCCTACAAAATACCAACTGTCCCTACAAAATACCAACATTGCCTACACAATACCAACTGCCCATGAACAATACAAACAATCCCTACACAATTCCAAAAGTCTCTACACAATACAAAGTGACCATACACAATACAAGTTGTCCCTACATAAAACAAACAGGCCCTTCATAATACAAATTGTCCCTAAACAATACAAAATGTCCCTACACAATACAAAATGTCCCCACACAATACAAATTGTCCCTAAACAATACCAAATGTCCTTACACAAAACAAATTAACCCTACACAATACAAAATGTCCCTACATAATAAAATTCCACTAAATAGTATAAAAGTCCCTAGACAATACTAACTGACGCTACACAATACAAATTGTACCTACAAAATAAAAACTGTCCCTACAAAAAATCAACACTCCCCAAAAAATGAAAATTGTCCCCACAAAATACAAAATGTTTCTACGCAATAAAAATTTTCCCTACACAATACTAACAGCCCCAACACAATACCAACTGTCACTACACAATACAAACTCTTCCTACACAATACCAATTATACCTATACAAATCAAAATGTTCCTACACAATACCAAATGTCCCTACAAAATAAAAACTGTCCCTACACAATACAAATTGTATCTACACAATACAAACTGACCCTACACAATATAAACTATCCCTAAACAATACCAACTGAAAATACACAATACGAAATCTACCTACACAATACCAAAAGTCCCTACACAATACCAACTATCGCTACAAAATAGAAACTGTCCCTAAACAATACAAACAGAACCTACATTACACAAAATGTCCCTACACAATACAAACTGTCCCTACACAATATAAACCGATGCTACACAATACAAACTGTTCCTACACAATACAAAATGTCCCTACACTACACAAACTGTCCATACACTATACTAAATATCCATAAAAAAATTAAACATAAACAAAACAAATTGCCTTACTTAATACAAAATGTACCTACATAAATAAAATTGTCCCTAGACAATACAAACTGTCCCTCAATAATACGAACTCTCCCTAAACAATACAAAATGTCCTCACAGAATACCAGCTGCCAATACACAATACAAACAGACCCTACAGAATACAAAGTGTCTCTACATTGTAAAAATTGTTCCTACACAATAGAAACTGTCCCCATACAATACCACATGTCCCTACACAATACAAACTGCCTCTACACAATACAAATTGTCCCTACAAAATACAAATTGTCCCTACAAAATACCAACGGTCCATACACAATACAAACTGTCCCTACACAATACCCACTGTCCCCACACAATACAGACTCTTCCTATACAATAACAACTGTCCCTACAAAATACAAACTATCCCTAAACAATACCAAATTTTTCTACACAATACGAACTGTCCCTACAGAATACCAAATGCCCCTACACCATATCAAACATCCCTACAAAATACAATATGTCCCTACGTAAGACAAATTTCCTGCACAAAATACAAAATGTCCCTACACAATACAAACTGTCCCTACACAATACCAACTGTCTCTAAACAATATTAACTGTCTCTACACAATACAAATTGTCCCTAAATAATACCAACTGTCCCTACACTATACAAACATTACCTACACAATACCAAATGTCCCTATAGAATACCAAATATCCCTACACAATACAAAATGTTCCTACACAATACCAAATATCCCTACACAATACCAAATATCCCTACACAATACAAATTGTCCCCACACAATACCAACGATCTCTACAGAATATAAACTGGCCCTAAACAATACCAACAGACCTTACACAATACAAAATGTACCTACACAATACCAAGTGTCCCTACACATTACAAACTCTCCCTACACAATTCAAAATACCCCTTCATAATTCGAATTGTCCCTACAAAATACAAAGAGTCCCTACAAAATATCAACTGTCCGTAAACAATAAAAATTGTCTCTACACAATACAAATTGCCAATACACAATACAAATAATCCATAAACAATACAAATCATCCTACAAAAACAAAAAATCCCTACACAATAAAAACTGCCCCAACACAATAAAAAATGTCCCTACACAATATTGAATATCCCTAAACAATACAAATTAACCACACACAATACAAATTAACCATACACAATAAAAACTGTCCCAACCTAATAAAATGTGCCACACATAATACAAACTGTTCCTAGACATTACAATATGCCTATACAAAACCAAATGTCCCAACACAAATCGAACTGTCTCTACAAAATCTCAAAAGTCCATACACAATAAAAAAAACTACCCTAGAAAATACCAACTCTCCCTACATAATACAAAGTGTTCCAACAAAATACAAAATGACTCTACACAATAGCAAATGTCCCTACACAATACAAAATGCCACTAAACACTACCAACTGTCGAACACAATGCAAAGTCTCCCTACACAATACAAAATGCCACTAAACACTACCAACTGTCGAACACAATGCAAAGTCTCCCTACACAATACAAAATGCCCCTACGCAATACAAACTGTCCTTACACAATATAAATTGTCTCTCAATAATACAAATTGTCCCTACACAATAAAATTGTCCCTACAAAATAAAACTGTCCCTACAAAATACAAAGTGCCCCTACATAATATAAACTGTCCCTACACAAAACAAACTGTCCCTAAAAAATACCAAATGTCCCTACACAATACAAATTGTCCGTACACAATACAAAATCTCTCTACACAATTCAAACTGTCCCTACACATTAACAATTGTCCCTAAACAATACCAAATCTCCCTAAACAACACAAAATGTCCCTACATCATACAAAATGTCCCTAAATAATAAAAATATTATCTATACAATACCAAATGTCGCCACAAAATATAAATTCACCCTACAGAACACAAAATGTTTTTACACAATAATAATTTTTCCTACAAAATACCAAAAGTTCCTAAAAATTACCAACTGCTCCAAACACAATAAAAACTGTCTCTACAATATACAAATTTTCCCTACATAATACAAACTGTCCCTACAAAATACAAAATGCCCAACACTATATCAACTTTCCCTACACAATACAAACTAACCCTAAACAATTAAACGTGCCTCTACACAATTCAAAATGCCCATACATAATACCAACCCTTCCTAAACAATACAAATTGTCCGTACATAATATTAACAGTCCCAACAAATTACAAAATCTCCCTACACAATACCAACTGTCATTACACAACACAAATTCTACCTACACAATACGAACTCTCACTACACAATAAAAACTAATCCTACACAATGCAAAATTTCCCCACTCAATACAAACTGTCTCTACATAATACTAACTGTCCCTAGACAATACAAATTGTCCCTACGCAATACCAACTGTCCCGACACAATACAAATTGTCCCTACACAATACAAATTGTCCCCATACATTACCAACTGTCCCTACAAAATAAAAAAAATTGCTCTACAAAATAGAAATTTTCCCTACATAATACAAATTGTCCCTACTTAACACAAACGTTCCCTACATAATAAAATTCACCCTACACAATACAAACTGTCCCTACAAAATAAAAACTCAAACTACACAACATAAACTTTCCCTACACAATACCAACTGCCCCTACACAAACCCAAAACTCCCTACATAATACAAATTGTCCCTAAAAAATACCAAATGTACCTACAAAATACAAACTGTCCCTACATAATATAAATTGTCCCTACACAATTCAAAACGTCTCAACACATTTCAAAATGTTCCAACAATAGACAAATTGTACCAACACACTACCAAATGTCCTTACCCTATACAAACTAATCCTACACAATACAAACTGTCCCCATAAAATACAAAGAGCCCTAAACAATACGAACTGTTCCTACAAAATTCAAACTGTCCCTACACAATACGAACTGTCTCTACACAATTCAAACTGACCCTAAACAATACCAATATTCCCTACACAATACCGACGTCCCATACAAAATTCAGATTGTCCCTACATGATACAAACAGCCCTACAAAATACAAACTGTCCCTACACAATACAAATTTTCCCTACACAATGAAAACTGTCGCTACAAAACTCCAAATTTCAATACACGATACAAACTCGGCCTACACAATACAAATTGTCCCTACAGAATACAAACTGTCCCTACACAATACCGACTGTCCCTACACAATACCGTCTGACCCTACACAATACAAACTGAACCTAAACAATACCAAATGTCCCTACACAATACAAAACGTTCCCTACAAAATACAAAATGTCTCTACACAATACAAATTGACGCTACAAAATACCAACTTTCCCTATATATTACCAACTGTCCTTACGCAAAACAAAATGTCCCTACGTAATACAAACTGTACCTAAATAACACAAAGAGCCCGTACACAATACCAAATGTCTCTATAAAATACAAATTAACCCTACACAATACAAATTTTCTCTAGACTATACAAAGTGTCCCTACAAAATAACATCTGTCCCTACACAATACAAAGAGTCCCTACATAATAGAAATTGTCCCTATGCAATACCAAATGTCCGTACACCATGTAAAAGTTCCCTACACAATGCAGACTGCCTCTACACAATTCAAAATTTCCCTATACAATACCAAATGTCCCTACACAATACAAACTAACAATAAAAAATACAAACTTTCTCTAAATATTACAAACTGCCCCTACATAATTAAAATTGTCCCTAGAAGATACGACCTGTCTGTACACAATTCAAGATATCCCTACACAATACAAACTGTCCCTACGCAATATCACCTGTCCCTATACAATAAACCTAACTCTACACATTACAAATATTCCCCACATAATACAAACTGTCCCTACCAAATTCAAACTGTCCCTAGACAATACAAAATGTCCCCAAAAAATACAAACCGTCCGTACACATTACAAAATGTCCCAACACAATACAATCTGTCCCTACACAATACAATCTGTCTCTATACAATACCAAATGCCCCTACACAATACAGACTGCTCCTATATAATACCAAACGTCTCTACAAAAAACCAACTGTCCCTACACAATACAAACTGTCTCTACACATGTGAAAGTATCCCAACAAAGTACCAAAAGTCACGAAACAATTAAAAATGTCACAACAAAATTCAAACTGTACCTACACAATACAAATTATCCCTACACATTACGAACTGTCTCTACTCATTTAAAAATGTCCCTACGAAATACTAACTGTCCCTACACAATTCCAACTCTCCTTACAGAATACCAACTGCTCCTACACAATAGAAATTGTCTCTAAACAATTCAAATTGTCCCTAAGCAATACCAAATATCCCTACACATTACAAACTGTCCCTACATAATACCCATTGTCTCTACACCATACCAACTGCCCCTACACAATACAAACAGTCTCTACACAATAAAAACATTCCCTACACAATTCCAAATGTCCCTACAAAATTCAAACTGTCCATACACAATACCAATGTCCCTAAACAATGAAACTGTCTCTACAAAATACCAATTGTACCTACACAATTCAAACTCTCTCTACACAACACAAACTTTCCCTACACAATACAAACTGTCACTAAACATTATCAACAGTCCCTACACATTACAAACTGTTCCTACACAATACCAACTTTCCCTACACAATACGAAATTTCTCTACAAATACAAAAGTCCCTACACAATTCAAACTGTCCCTAAAAAATACCAACTGACCCTACACAATACAAAGTGACCCTACACACTGTCCTCTACTCAATAAAATCTGACTTTACAAAATTCAAACTCTCCCTACAAAATACAAACTGTCTCTACACATTACCAACTGTCCCTACACAATGCAAACTGTCCCTACAAAATTTAACTGTCCCTACAAAATACAATCTGTCAATACACAATACCAATTGTCCATAAAAAACACAAACTAACCTACAAAATACAAATTGTCTCTACACAACCCAAATCCTCCCTACATAATACCAAATGTCCTACCACATTACAAACTGTCCCTATATAAAACAAATTTTTCCTACACAATACCATATCTCCCTACACAATATAAAATGTCTCTACACAATAAAAATTGTCCCTTGAAAATACTAACGTTCCCTACATAATGCAATCTGTACTACACAATACCAACTGTCCCAAATCAATACAAACTGCCCCAACACAACACCAAATGTCCCTACACATTACAAATAGTCCCTATAAAATATCAAATTTCCCTACACAACACCAAATATCCGTGCACAATACAAACTGTCCGTAAACAATACCAACTTATCCTACACAATCCAAACTGGCTCTACACAATACCAAGAGTCCCTTCGTAATACAATCTGTCCCAACATAATCCAAACTGTCCCTACGCAATACCAACTGTCCCTACACATTTCAAACGGTCCCTACACAATATCAAATGTACCTACATATACCAAATATCCCTACACAATACAAACTATCCCTACACAATTCCAACTGTTCCCACACAATCCAAAATGTCCCTACAAAAATACCAACAGCCCCTATACAACAAACACTCTACCTACAAACTACCATATGTACCCACACAATTCAAACTTTCCCCACACAATAAAAACTGTCTCTTCACAATACAAATTTTCCCTACGCAATACATACTGTCCCTAAACGATACAAACAGTCTTCACAGAATACAAATTGTCCATATACAATAACATTTGTCTCTACCCAACACAAATTGTCCCTACACAATTCAAAATGTCCCTACACATTACAAACAGTCCCTACACAATACATACTATCCCTACACTTTACAAACTGTCTCTAATCAATAACCACTGTTCCTACACAATACATACCAACCCTACACAATGCAAAATTTCCCTACCTATTACAAACTGTCCCTATATAATACAAATTGTCCCTAGAAAATACAAACTTTCCCTACACCAAACCAAATGCCTCTACAAGATACAAACTGTTCCTACACAATACCCACAGTCCCTACACAATGCAATCTGTCCCTACGCAATAGCAATTGTCCCTACATAATTCAAAATTTCCATATACAATACAGATGGTCTCTAACAATAACAATTATCCCTAAACAATAAAAAATGTGTCTACACAATACCAACTGTCCCTATACAATACAAACTCTCTCTACACCATACAAATTATCCTTACGCAATACAAAATTTCCCTACAAAATTCAAAGCTCTCCCTCCATAACACAAAATATCCCTACAAAATACAAACTGTCCCTTCAAATTAAAACTGTCTTTACAAAATACAAGGTGTCCCTACATAATACAAACCGTCCCTACACAATACAAAATGTCCCTACACAATAGAAACTGGCCCTACACAATACCAACTTTCTGTATACAAAACAAATACTCCCTGAAAAATACAAACTGCCTCTACCCAATTCATACTGTCCCCACACAATACCAATGTCCCTAATCAATTCCAAATCTCACTAAACAACACAAACTGTCCCTACATAATACAAACTGTCCCTAAACAATTCAAACTGTACCTACACAATACCAATTGTCCCCACGCAATACAAACTGTCCCTAAACGATACAAACTGTCTCCACACAACAAAAATTGTCCCTAAACAATACAATTTGTCTCTACACAATACAAATTGTCCCGACAAAATTCAAAGTGTTCCTACACAATACAAACTGTCCCTACAAAATACCAACTGTCCCTACACAATTCAAACTCCCTACACAATACGAAATCTCTCTACACAATTCAAATTTTCCCTACACAATACAAATTGTCCCTACATAATACCATTTGCCCCTACACAATACCAACTGTCCCTACACAATACCAACTGTCCCTAACCAATTCAAACTGTCTCTACACAATTCAAACTGTCCCTACACAATAGCAACTGTCCCTACACAATACAAACTCTCCCTACACAATACCAACTGTCCCTACACAATACAAACTGTCTCTACACAATACAAACTGTCCCTACCTAATTCAAACTGTCAGTACACAATACCAAATGTCCCTACACAATAAAAACTGTCCCTACACAATACCAACTGTCCCTACACAATACAAACTTTCCCAACACAATACAAACTGTTCCTACACAATTCAAACTATCCCTACCAAATACCAACTGTCCCTTCAATTTACCAACCTTCCCTACACAATACAAACTGTCCCTACACAATACCAACTGTCCCTACTCAATACCAACTCTCTCTACACAATACCAACTGTCCCTACAAAATACAAACTGTCCCTGCACAATACCAACTCTCCCTACACAATTCAAGCTCTCCCTACACAATACCAACTGTCCCTACACAATACCAACAGTCCCTACACAATACAAACTCTCCCTACACTATACAAACTGTCCCTACACAATACGAACTTTCCCTACACAATACCAATATCCCTACACAATACCAACATTCCCTACATAATTCAAACTGTCCCTACACAATACAAACTGTCTCTACACAGTACAAACTCTCCCTACACAATACGAACTCTCCCTACACAATACCAACTTTCCCTACACAATTCAAACTGTCCCTACACAATACAAACTCTC
>Ga0136643_10008669_pt1 | contig 14891 bp, 11 predicted proteins | sample TergutLab28metaG_FD_96883 | JGI IMG/M metagenome (GOLD analysis project Ga0136643, IMG submission 96883) | Labiotermes labralis P1 segment gut microbial communities from Petit-Saut dam, French Guiana - Lab288 P1 (version 3) (version 3) | ecosystem: Host-associated > Arthropoda: Insects >... | reverse complement strand
TCATGTCTCGAGATCAGAATGCAGGACGAATTCACAGTGTGAGGATTGATAATAGTACTTTCGAGAGGGTGGAAGAGTTTAAATATTTGGGAACAACTTTAACAAATAAAAATTCTATTGCGGAAGAAATTAAGAGCAGATTGAGGTCAGGAAATGCTTGCTATCAGTCGGTGCAGAACCTTCTGTCTTTCAGTTTTCTATCAAAAAATTTAAAGATCAAGATATTTAGAACTATAATTTTTCCTGTTGTTTTGTATGGGTGTGAAACTTGGTCGCTGACATTGCGGGAGGAAAGGAAGCTGAGGGTGTTTGAGAATATGGTGTTGAGGAGATTATTTGAACCTAGGAGAGACGAGGTAACGGGGGAATGGAGGAGATTGCATAAGGAGGAGCTAAATGATTTGTACTCCTCACCCAATATTGTGCGGTGACAAAATCGATAAGAATGAGATGGGCCGGGCATGTGGCGCGTATGGGTTAGGAGAGGTGGGTTTATAGGGTCTTGGTGGGGAAACCGGAGGGAAAGAGACCACTGGGGAGGCCTAGGCGTAGATGGGTGGATAATATTAGGATGGATCTCCAGGAGGTGGGATGTGGGTATATGGACTAGATTGGGTTGGCCCAGGATCGGGACAGGTAGCGGACGCTTGTGAGTGCGGTAATGAACCTTCGGGTTCCGTGAAATGCGGGGGATTACTTGACTAGCTGCAAACCAGTTAGCTTCTCAAGAAGGACTCTGCACCATGGAGTAAGTAAGTTAGTATAACAGCCTCTACACTGTGCACACTACCTGTCTCCCGGCTTCCCAAGATTCCAAACAGCACATTAAGTGCTGAAATCCATATGCAGTTACATACGGCCTTACGCTTCTGAAGATGGGCATAATGGTGCCCGAAACATATTGAGTTAATGGTTGATTAATAAATCACAATTGTTTCATGAAGTTCGTCGCACAAATCATTTCATATTAGGGATGCACGTTAACACGAATATATATATATAAAAAAAAAGCGTATCCTAGGAACAGGTGAGTGGCAATGTCGTTATATCCGAGGTAGATGTTCGTATGTATGTCGTACTAAGAAAGGCAGAAAAACACGCGCCTTATGGGGATTTAGCTGGTACCACAGCGTGGATAACGGTGGCACATTTGGTTGGGGCACTGCGATACAAGCCGGAAGATCGCGGGTTCTATTCCGGATGGTGTCATTGGAATTATTCACAGACATTAGCCTTCCGGCAAGACAGTGCTTCTTGGGTCGACTCAGACTCTCACAGAAATTAGTACCAGGAATATTTCCTGGGGTTAAGGGTGGCCAGTGCCTAGGGCTGACAACCTTACCACCTTCTTGTGCTGATTGTCTTGAAATCTGGGATTCTCAACGCCTGTAATGGGATTACTTTACATTTTACAGCTTGTGTAACGTTATAAACGAGGTGTCCCATAAATCGGGGTAGTTATAACCGAACTCAGCTGTACATAAAGATCTTTAGATTTAATATGTGGTTAAGAGTAAATATATGTTTTGTAGACATGTCAGTTTTTCTACGCATGTACGTGGAGATTGCTAAGGGCACCTTAGCTGGTGAAGAAATTACGAGCACACTATGGAAACTGGCGGATCATTACGTTTTCACGGGAGCTTGCCAGTTGTTCATACCTTCAGCAAGACGTCTGTACAAAACAAGTTTGCTCATTTAGAAGAGGGGAAATTTTTGCGTAGAAACCCGACGATAAATTTAGAATACGGAGTGCAAGCCAGAATTTTATTGGCTGGGCTACGAAAATATTTTTTCTCTTTATCTTAGTCACAGTTCAATATTGTCCTCTTTAAATTATTTACCTCCAGATTTCATAAAAAGTGCTAGGCGCCTGTCCCTTTGATGCAAGCATCTCTGGAACTCCCATCACATGACGCTGTCCAGCACCGCTTGAGATTCATCTTGAATATCCACAGTGTTTTCGAATCTTCGTCACATAAACTGGATTTTAATCTTTGGGTACAGGAAGAAATTAGGACGTTTCTCTCCCTTTTGTCCTGTTCTTTCAGGTCCTTTCACATCGAAAGTCGGTTTTGTTTCTGGCCGTCTTTCAACAGAAAGGGCAAGAATTTGTTACTGGTGTAAGGACTACTGCCACCGAATGAAAACTCAATTGCAGTAAATAATAATAATAATAATTGTGAAAAATCGCCTCATTATTAAATCTTTGATTAAAAAGCGTCGGCATATAACTTAAGATAGGCCGAGAAAGTTGCGAACATCTTGAATCGTACGCCGTCTGCCCTCATTTATACTTTGCCATGGGGTTTTCCACTTTTAGACCATTTCAAAATCCTCAACCGAAGTTTCGCCACTTTTGAAACTTGGATAACATTCAAAGGTTTTCTACTTCTAGCGTCATCAAGAAAGGCGTATATAAATGATTTCGTAAGTCTCAGATGCTGGGTTTTCAAGGTTCAAAAGAAGCTTCATGCAAATTACCTGTTCCTTAAAGTCTGCCTTTTACTGGACTAAAAATATTGCACAGACAACTGAAAGGGAACTCGCTTAAATGTCACTTGTACAAAAACGTAAATTTTTGTTACAGCGACACTCGCCGTACTAATTTGCAAAAACTCAACTCAGTGACGCCTAGCGGCGCACAAGTTCATTGTATCCGGTTAGGTTTCCAGGCAACCAGTCCGGAAACTCCTGGCTGGCACCTGGAAGTCTTTGAGATTCTAAACTATAAGACATAGAATATGGAAAAAAAAAATAGACAAAACTGTAATATAAAATAAACGTTAAATAAAGTGCAATGTCACATCAGATATGCGATTTTATTCATTATAGTGCAGTACGACGTTTAGTTTAGAATACGGAGTGCAAGCCAGAAGTTTAGCAACGGTACCCCGTAATTAATAACGTAGTACCCTTCCTATCACCTCTTAACCCCATTTTGTCTCAACCTCCTTTTGTGTACAATTTTCGTTTTGCCCGAAACTTCAATCTGAATCTGTCTCGGCCCAGAATTCAAAGTTCACTTCCGGTAGAAAGGGCTTGGAAACCAGAGTTCTTGTATCGTTGCATGTTAAGTTTGCGTATGTTTTTTATATACTGAGTCCTGCCCGCGAAATGCAATTCGCTTTTATTTATTGTTTTCGGGCCTGGAGCCCACCCATCCTCTTATACAAGGGGTACCGGCTCTGTCCCGGGGGTAAAGAGACCACCTACCCCAATCTAGCGTTTAAGTTAAAGAAAGAGTAGAGTTATACCTGTACTCCCCCTCTGGATCTTCATGGCATGTTCTAGGGTGAAATTTATGTTTATTTTACTTTAATCTAATTTACTTTACTCTACTTTACTTTACTTGGGGCAGGTGGCAGTGGCCCATTTGGTTAAGCGGATTCGATTCCCGATGGTGTCATTGGAATTTATCATTGACATAATCCTTCCGGTCGCACTATTGCCCTGGGGTCGACTCAGCCTCTAACAGAAATGAGTACTAGGAATATTTACTCGGGAGGGGGGGGGAGGGGTAAAGGCGGCCGGTTTCTAAGGCTAAAAACCTTACCACCTTCATTTGCCGACTGTCTAGAAATTCTGGGAGCCTCAAACTCCTGGAACCATTAGAGCTTGTCCATCCCTGCAATGAATTAGCTGACTTGGGTCAAGGAGTTGAAATTGATACCTTAAAATTGGGCGTAATTCTCCCTGAACTGATTACACTGGTCAACAAAGTGTAACTTTTTTTTTTCTCACGAACTTCAATAGATGAACCTAGCAGTAATTTTTATGTTGAATTCAGATGTTCCTACAGAATTTTTCTATCAGGCAGTGTTTCTAAGATGCAGAGGAATTAAATGTGCAAAATAGTACTTTACGTGCTCATGAAACGGGCAGAAACTTTCCTCTAAAATGTAGAGGCTTATGAATTTCGTCGGTATTTGGCATCTGGTACATTCCTGTTCAGTCTGCAGCAATACTCTTCCAACATACTCGAGGTCTACTTGCCTTGGTACCGCTTTTCCATAACCATAATGTCTTGGCGAAATTTTTCACCGTGTTCGTCACTGACTTCGCCGAGATTTTCTGGTGGGGAAAAAAAAAAATCCAAGTGTGATTCCACAAAGTTGATTTTCGGTTTATATTACATCCCATAGCTTTGTGCGAAGTCAACAGGTCCTGCACAATATCCTGATAGTTAGCTGATTTGTGTTTTCCTAAGAAGTCCTTCCAAATCTTCTTAAATGACAACCATGCATTTCTTTCAGTCTCATTCAGGTATTCATCGAAAACTATTTGTCTTGCATCAGTTCCCTGATCTGGGATCCTATAAGTATACCTTCCTTGATTTTTGCACCGCTCACATTTGGGAACTTATTCCTCACACATTCGAATCCACGGCCGGTTTTATCCATACCCTTCACAAAGTTTTCATGAGGCCCAGCTTTATGTGCAAAGGGAGCAGATAAATTTTCTCCGGAAGAATAAGAGGAGGATTGACGACATTTTTCTCCCCTGGCGTCAGTGATGTTCGTTTAGGTCACAGTATAATTACACAGTCATTCTTCTTTTCCCGGCTGTCCCACTCGCACAGGAAACAGCAGTATTTTGTGTACCCGAATTGCATTCCCAGTAACAGTGCTACAACCTTCAGATCACCACATAACTTCAACTTAAATTCGTCATACTTACACTTCCCGAAATGCTTTCATGACTCTCATTCACGTTGGCTGCATGAACGAAAGGAACGGAGAGGAATCTCTTTCCGTTGTGGAGTAGAACCACCTTCAAGCTCACTTTCGACGAATCATTGAACAAGTGCCACTGATCTGCGTTATAATCATGAAAAAGAACTTCCACAACGGAACAAACATCATTGCAAAACACAACACCAACTTCGTGGGAGAAGAAATCCTTGAATTCTTCATGGCGCCCACAGTCAAACACACCTTAGTGTCCTGGCGCAGAAAATTCCAGCCCTTTACCCTGGAGGGAAAGTTGTGGCTTCTGGAAACATGTTTGAATTCAGCGTCCAAAAATACATCAAAAACAGACTTTTTTTTTCTCATGGAACAATATCTTTGTTGACCAGTGTTATTATATGCGTTGAGCCCAGACTGTTGTTACCGTAGGCTAGCCGACGAAAATGTTGGCATGTATAGGTCCAAGGGGTGATATGGTGGAACTGGCGTGGGCAAAGGAACGACTATAACGGAGAGCTGCAGACACCATTGAAAGCTTTTCCAGCTTGCTTAGATCCAGCGGCGTACCCTAGAGGGAGAGCGGGGGGCTGCCGGCTTGCAGGCCTCCACCCCACACTGGAATTTAAAGAGCACAAATTTTGTAGACATGATGATTTCAACCTATTACGTGACTTATCCTTCGTCAGAAATTAGCCACTGAAATTGACTGATGACTAGTACAATATAATTTTTAAAAAAACCTAGGTTCTTTTAGGTGAAATTAAAAAACCAACAAGATTAGACCTTGTGATTCAAATTAGGTGAGTAGCCATGGAATATGTCGTTGTATTTATATGTATATCAATTCGGTTGCTAACAACACAATGTTACATGTATTACATTATAACGCAGAGCAATTCAATTATTGGCCTGGACAAGTCCAGAAGGTTCCAGGAGTCTGAGGCTCCTAGATTTTATTACATTCGACACAAGAAGGTAGAAGTGTTGTCAGCCCTACGCAGTGGCTACATTTACCCCCATAGGAGATACCCCTGGTACTCATGGCTATTAGAGGCTGAGTCGACCCCAGGGCCATAGTGCGGCCGGAAGGGTTATGCCAAAGAAAAATTCCACTGACACTACAAACACATGATACAACCTCAAGAGTCAGCAACCCCCCCACCCCCACCTCCGGCGGAATGAAAAATATGTGCACCTGTTTAGGTTAGTAGAGTACCCTAATTCCAGATAACAGGAAAATACTCTAATTTTCTTCTACCTATTGAAAAAGTAACGTCTCTGAAGAGTCAAGGGAAGAAAAAGAAAAGGCTACAGTGCCAAAAAGATTAAAAAACTGAATGGATTGAAATATATATATATATATATATATATATATATATATATGTGTGTGTGTGTGTGTGTGTGTGTGTGTAGCCTTTCCTGATTTCAAACTTTCGCCGTGTTCTTTCTTTTGGGTAATTCCCCGACGTCTGAATTTCATGTGCCGACGTTTGGAAACACTCTGTTCCATTTTCATGGGTGGTGTAAGCTTCCGGCACGTAAAATTCAGAGGCCGGGGATTCACCCGAAAGAGAGAATACAGCATATATATCCTTCATGCTGATGAAAATATGTTTTTGTTCAATTAATATTCGCTGGTCTGTAATAGGATTATTATGGGTTATGGTGACTCAGGATAGGGACAGGTGGCGGGCACTTGTGAATGCGGTAAAGACCCTTCGGGTTCCATAAAATGTGGGGAATTTTTTGACGGCCTTCTCAAGAAGGACTCTGCCCCATCGAGTAAGTAAGTGAGTATGAACGTTTCATAAAGCAACAATGACAATATTAACGATAATGCAATCTGTGATCTTCACAGAACGTCGCTAAATAATTCAGAACTAGACGACATTTATTCCTTCCAAATAAAAGTCAAAACCTTATACAATAAGAGAGACCGTTTTTACATTTCAGTGTTCCTCAAAAGCAGTATAAAGGTTACTGGATTTTCAAAGTTAAAAATTTTCGGACCCCGTTTAAACTATGATTTCTCGAGATAACCCTTGCAGTAATTCGTTTTTACACATCAAAGCCCTTGAGCAGGGGCGGATCCAGCTTTTGTGGGGCCTGAAGTTAATAAAATGTTGGGGGCAACTTTGAGAAAAAAGAATATAAAATTAGGTAGGAAATTGAATATTTGTTTAGAATGAGGAAAGAAGTCACAACATATTACAAATTTGAAAAAAGCTGACGTACATCACAAAGGACACGAAGTACACAAAGTCCAGAAAATTTGTGTGATATTTATATTATTTAACTTCCGGACACACTGCTGTAAAATTTAACAGATTTTGGTTAAAATATCTTATTTTGCAAATTTTTCAAAAACATTTAACCACGTGAACACGTTGCTAGAGCCCCTTCCTCAAGGTCTTGGAAGGGGCCAGTGCAAGTGTGGGATCCTGAAGCTTAAGCTTCACTAACTTCACGGTAAATCCGCTTCTCCCCATGAGGAAAAATATGGAAGCACAATCTCTCTGAATGGGTCCACAATTGACATTAAAAAATTTTTGGAAAGACACCTTGGTAGGATAGGTAAAGCTGGAGAGTGGTCGCAACTTTCTATCGGCAAATATCTAGGCCGCAGACTATTCCAAATCCACTGCTTCCTAAATTCGGGTCATTCGGCAATCACTGCACCTCGACAAACCTAAATATAACTTAGTGTAAATAAATAAATAAATATATATATATATCTACATTATCTTAGTTAATAATATGGTGTTCTGAAATGTGTTGACCTGTAGTTGTGTAGGTAACTATCAAGATCCACGGGTAACCTGCTGCTTGGATGTCCTTAAACTTAATATATAATACAATGGACAGAAAGTGTCAGTCAGACATAACAATACTAAATATAAAACATGTATATAATGTGGCAGCGGGGCTACATGTTTCGACTCTCACCGAGTCATCTTCAGGCCCTCATGATACAGATCCATACAAAGAATGTACTATACATTATGGGATCCCCAACTCTCACAATACTGTAGTGAATGACAATGAGAGTGAATAGCAGTGAGAACATGTATGTATGTTATGCTATGTATGTTATGCTATGTAATACCAAAATGTTAAGTAAAACATAGAACTAAAAAATCGGATGCGTCTTATTTGTGAAGTCTGGCTAAGTCGGGAGGTCGGGTGTAAAGGGTGGGGATTAAGATCAAGGGGTAGGTGATTGAGGTATTAGTCTCATCTATTTGGCTAGGATTGGGTTATGTGAAAACTTGGATGGTCTTGAGTGAAGTGTGCGTGGCACGCCGATCGGTGGGGTTCAGACCCATATGTAACCTTAATACACAAACTCAGACATCTTACCTGAACAGTTACAAGTGTACACGAATTTGAGTTTTCTTCATATTTCACACACATTTCTTTATCTTCTCTATCTTATCCGTGTTAGTGGAACCGCACAAAGAAGCACAGAAGTCAACTCTCAGAATGCCAAGCTTGCACGTTCGAAGTCGACGCGAATAAAAATGTATTTTTAGTTGAAGTAAATATAGGCTGGGTAGTAGCTGCCAATGGACAGCAAACATTCAGTATGCATTACATAAGGATCATTGCCCTCATCAAAAAACTTAAGTATTAGAACGTTCTTCAGAAGCTAACAGTCGCTTAGCCACCCAACAAATTTCTCCCCGTTTTATAAAAACCGAAACTTTGTTTCTGTTTCCATAAAATCCCCAAAACGAACAGCTTCCAGAACTGGGCGAATGTAGTTCACACTGTGACCCCATTTCTTCTCAATATTTACAAGTCTGTCTAAGCCTGGTTCTCATAGACGATGTCTGTTCTTCAGGCACTACTAAAAAATTCTGGACGCAAAGTGTTAAACTAAAAGTGGAGCAAGAAACGTGAATATTGGAAGAGAAGTCAGACAAGGACGCTGTCTGTCGCCGATTCTATTCAACCTGTACAGCAAATACCTTACCAAGGAAGGTCTTGAGGGTTTTGGAGACTTCAAAATAGGAGGACAAGTACTTCGCACTGTTAAAATACACAGATTATTTTGTGATACTGACTGAGGAACAGACGGTGCTACAGAGTGTGATTGTTAGACTGATGGACTTTGGAAGATGCTGTGGAGTGGAAATGAATGTGGGAAAATACTACGGTGATATGAATCTCAAGGTAACCGCCCTTAGTACGGATTATGATAGAACAATAATAACTGGGGAGTGTGGAACATTTCAGCTGTGTGGGTAGCATGATAACACAAGTTGCAAGATGTACACGTGAAATTAAATCCAGGATTGTCACGGCAAAAGCAGCATTCAACAAGAAGAATCTTTTCACCAGTAAACCGCTTTTAAATTTAAAGGAGAATCTTGTAAAATGCTATGTTTAGAGCATATCTTTGTATGTTGTTGAGACTTGGACACTTCGGGAAGTAGATTAGAAATACCTGGAAAGTTCTGAAATTTGGTGCTGAAGAAGAATGGAGAAGATCAGTTGGACCGATCGTGTGAGATATGAAGAAGTGTTGCAGAGTCAAGGAGGAGAGGAATATCCTACATACAGTAAACAGAAGGAAGGCTACATCTTGCGAATGAACTTCCTTCTTGGACACGTTACTGAAGGAAAGATAAGAGGGAAGGATATACATGACGGGAAAACCAGGAAGGAGACGTAAGAAGCTACTGGTTTAAGGAAAAGAGAGGATACTGTAAATTGAAAGAGGAAGCACTAGATCGCACATTGTGGAGAACTGGCTTTTGAAGAGGTTATGGGCCTGTCGTAAGGCAGAGGGCAAGATGAATGACGCCAATATGCTTTATACATATCTTGTGATCTATCTTTCTACAGAATTGCACATGCCTGTTCTGATTTTGATTAGCTATCGTCATGAAATTGTACTTTAACGGAAGCTGCAAATTTCCGAAGAGCTCGGTCACACATCATTTTCGAATGTGGCAAACATCTCACACGATCGCAGAGACGCCAATTTGGAATTCATCATCATCACCACCATTATCATCATCATGTATTCTGTCTTGGGACAAGTCCACAGCCTCTTCCACAATGAGTTCTCCACACATTGCGATCTAGCATTTCCTTTTTCAATTTACAGTTTCTTCCGCTTTCTATAAGCTTATCCTGTAACTACTTACGTCTTCTTCATCGTCTTCTCGTCAATTCTATTTTCTCTTCTATCTTTCCTTCAATAACGTGTTTTAGAAGGCAGTTCGTACACAAGATGTGACCAATCCAGTTAGCCTTCCTTCGTTTGTTATACCAGGACATTTGTCTCCTCTTGACTTACTATTACTTCTACATTCTTCACACGAACGGTCTAACTGATCGTCTCCATTATTTCCGAGCACCACATTTCAAAGACGACAAGGTATCTCTGACCTACATTCCGAAGTAGTTTGTAATTGTGAAATGTAAAATGTGTGTGTGTGTGTGGGTGGGGGGGGGGGCAGTTAAAGTCGCAGTACCCCGTGTAGTGTTGATAAATACACGGTGCTATACAGCATAAATAAATATAAATATTCAGAGATACTGTGGGAACTTGAAATTTCGTCCAGACGAGTGATTTGCAGAGGAATGTCGCCAAAATGTTGCAATTACCTGTAGCAACACATGTGGGCATTTTACGGCATTCGTATCAGGGCACCGATTGTTAAAAATTAAATAACATACCAACAGATGCACTATATTGCAATGGCATGTTTTTGAAATAAAAGTTCGAGGACTCCGACATGTTTAGACCATTTGTGTGTCATTCTCAGTGCGTGCATTTTATTGTTCGTATAAACCGTGGATTATAAGTACATAAAATAAATTTAAAATTTTATTATAATCAATAAAATTAATATAGTTTTAGCTTTTTGTGTCTATTTATAATCTACGCTGTATTAAAATATTGGTATGACTTAAAAAGTGCCGAAGCATGTCGGAATTTTAGTGTTATAACAGTAACAATTTCATATTATAATATAGTGCATTTTTTATTATTCTCTTGAATTTTGACATAAAAAATATTTCATATGTGGATTGAGGAGGGTAGGGGAATGAAGAACTGGGTTATAATAGGATGAGGCCTGGTCCAGGCGTGCCCATACTACGGCCCGCGAAGATCCGTGTATTTAAGTCGTAGGTAATAAACAGATCATATCAGGGCTCTCTGAACTTCATGGCACTACAAATCTCAAAGCAATACCATCCAGACTGTCGTCGCTTAAAATAAAATACATATAAAAATTGTATTTGTGTGCCATGGCACATCATCACATCTACAGTCAATACAAATAAACATATATGATTTTTTTTTATAATAAAGTTACTGTAGTGTTACAAGCAAATACCGCGTAATTTGTGTGACTGGTGTATGAAACACCTAGAAGCTGTACCTAACAAATTTTATGGCTGTTTCAACATGGCATAATATTATTGCTTATGTCTGTTGGCTGGATATGTGAGATGCCGGATCATTCTAAACAAGACAGTCAATTTACGCTAAATGTAACATCGAGGCGCGTTCGTGCAATCATTCTTGCCGTGGAAAAGCAATAAATTTTACATATTCTGAGTGGACGTTTGTAGCCTTAGTTATCCAGCATGCACGCGCAAACGCCGTGTTATATTGTCATCTGTGGCCTGCTGGCCACTATCACGTTTTTCCACATTATCTCACAAATGGCATAATTTTCGGGAAAAAGTTACGGAACGTAAAATATTCATTTTGATTGTCTTTAGAAATTTTGTCTGCAATATTTCTCATTGTAATAGGAATTCAGCGAGATATTATCTTGAATTTATATAGTCCTTCATGTAAAGTACCAGTTATTCTTGTTAGATATTAATGAAATTTAAATGTTCTCGAAATATTTTCGAAAAACAATAATATATCAAAACTAATGAAGACCTGTCCTGTGGAAGCCGAATCATTCTATGCGGACAGGCAGGCAGACAGGCGTGACTAAGTTAATAGTCGCTTTTCGCAATTTTGCTAAAAGCGACTGATAATAGCTGTGTATTTTGAGAATATCTCAACAAGACTGCAAAATGTGCACTCCGCGACGTGGTACTTTGTGACGTGATTAAGAATTTATTTACTTCCAGACACAGTCGTGTTCTTCTATGTTCATGCTGTGCATATCGAACATTAAATGTTTGTTACGTACCAACATATGCACAAATAAGTAGTGTAAATTTATATCAAATTAACCCGTCATGTTTCAGTGTTTATGTTTCCTGTCTACTCCCCCATTCACACACATAACCAGGAATTACATATGCACCCACATTTACCAACATTTTATCATAACAACACATTACTATATTGTATTTTACCATTTTAATAATTCACAACTTTGGCTAACAAAACTTTTAAAATCCCTGAAGATGATGTATTAACAAAGAAACATGTCGGAGTAATTTAATATAAATTTACACTACTTATTTGTGAATATGTTTGTAAATAATAAACATTTACTATATAGCGTGTTATGGTACATGAATAAATGTATTTGTACTGACGTCCATTTGAAACCTAGGGCTTTCCCTGAGCGAATTTTCAGTAAACTCACAAGTGCTGAAAAGGATAATGGACAGATGTCTTATGCCAAATTTCACTAACACAGAACAAAAATGTGGAAATGACGTGTAAATATTTACGCCTGTAAACAGAACGTAGCTTTGTTTGGGTAGTGTTCCATGCACCTCGCAGTCGACAGACATCTACACGTATATTGCGGATAGAATGAAGAATGTAGAAAATACGGTCAAATTTTCCATTGCGAACTTAACTCCTCATACAGCTTTTGCACCAAACAAGTTTCGCTTGTAGCATTTACCGAGGTACGGTTCAGAGTTGCGCATTAACGTGTTCAGTTCTTCACATAAACTGTTTTTTATAGGTATCCTATTACTTCCCTACGTCAAGTCTGCACTGTGTAATAAATAACATGTCACGTGTAGGATGACCCATCTCTGGTAAAATCAACATATTTTTATTTTACCTTCAAGTAGAATAGGGCACACATTTGACCAGTACGAAAGAAAATGGAATTGGCTCCACAACATGCAGTGTAGGTCGCCATTACTGAATTTAAGCGTTTAGAAGTCTGAATTTCCTGCACATTTTATGCTTGTATTTTGTGCATTATTTCCTCGGTTAGTAGTTAGTATTTCCCCAAACAGCATCAAGCAATTAGGTTTTTCCGTGGTGATGCCCTGTGGTTTTTATAAGCTAGAGACGGCAATTTGTTTATTAATTGTTTGAGCTTCATGCTACAAAGTGTCATACAACTGTGTTGCAATACGAGGAAAAGCAGGGGCGTGAGACTATTTAAAGTAGCAACACACGCTTTTGTTTGAAATGGACAAACAGGAGGAAGACTGCAAAAATAATTGTACATTTATTATTTTGTTTACACTTCACTACATGTGTTTATGCAGCCAGAGCACATATTTGTATTGCATTGTATTTATTTTCCTCCAGTAAATCTTTGTAGATACAGAGCAAGTCAATACATAGTATGCATGGCATTTGTCATAGAACCAATTACAAATTTATCCTTAGAACTAGGAACATACAATTTTCTCTTAAATTTCAATAAGTACATTAATTTATCAATACCCTTTATAGTATTATAAATTAGTCTTGCATGGCACATATGAATAGATTTATGTGGAAGTCACTTGATAGTATTCATTAAGACTATACAATGTGTGTTCAAGGAGAAAGTTCTTTAATTTATTTTTGAAATGCTTAGGATCCTTAGAAAGGGATTTAATGGTCGTTGGTAAATGATTAAAAATTTTAATACCTGAATATAAAACTCCTTTTTGTACCAGTGTTAAATTAGTGGTTGGAGGATGCAAATTATCATTATAGCGAGTATTGCGGTCATGAATGTCTGAGTTCAATGGAAAAAATTCACTATATTTAATCACGAACAAGAGTAATGATAATATGTACTGCCCTGGAAGTGTCAAGATTTGTAATTGTTTATATAGTTGACGGCAGGCATCACTCTTAGATCTATTAGTCACAATCCTTATTATTCCCTTTTGTATTCTAAGTATATTAATACTGAAGTGAGATCATGAACCCCAGAAAATAATACCATACGACATAATCGAGTGAAAATAAGAGTAATAAACCATTTTCAACACTCTTGTAGTCATGAAGGGCTTAATTGCTCTGATGGCAAAGCAAGCTTTATTTAATTTAAATGTTAAGGCTGTAATATTGTCTCTCCATGACAACATACTGTCGAGAGTCAAACCAAGAAATTTCGTGCTATTAATGTTATTAAATATTGAATTTGATGTTATAATTTGTATTGGGATTTTATTTTGTTTTCTAGCAAAAAAATGGAGAAATTGTGTTTTATTATAGTTCACTGTAAGTAGATTGCTAAGGAAACAATCATTTGTTTCCTGTATAACTATATCAATAGTTTGTTTAAATTCTTGTGCATCAGTATTTGTGATGATAATACTAGTATCATCAGCAAATAGTACCGAATTAGCATAATTATCTATGGTTCTTGGTAAATCATTTATGTAGATGAGAAACAGCAAAGGTCCCAAAACTGAGCCCTGGAGAATCCCATGTTTTATACATTTCCATTTGGATACTAATTTGTTGGAAAATTTGTCATACAATACTACCCTTTGATACCTGTCTGTAATGTATGATTTCATTAGTTCATTGGCCTTACCAGAGATACCATAATAATTGAGTTTTGATAAGACTATATCATGATTGACACAGTCGGAAGCTTTCCTTAAATCCAGAAATAAGCCACCGGCTATGCTCTTTTTGTCAAGGGATAGTAGTATAGTATTTAAAAGGGAAAATGCCGCTGTCTCAGTAGATGTTTTCTGACGAAAGCCGTGTTGTTCATTTACAGTTATTTTTTGTTGCTCTAAAAAATGATATAATCTTTTATGTATTATTTTCTCGGTCACCTTAGAAAAGGAAGTTAATAATGCAATAGGCCTGCAATTGGAGAAATCTAAAGGATCACCATCTTTATATAAGGGTTTAACTTCTGAAACCTTTAATCTGTCAGGAAATATTCCTGCTGACATTATTTTGTTAGTAATGTATGTAAGATGAGACACAATGCATGGAGCACTCATCTTCAATAATCTAGTCGAAATCTCATCATATCCATGAGAGTCCTTAATTTTTAT
>Ga0136643_10008667_pt1 | contig 14892 bp, 12 predicted proteins | sample TergutLab28metaG_FD_96883 | JGI IMG/M metagenome (GOLD analysis project Ga0136643, IMG submission 96883) | Labiotermes labralis P1 segment gut microbial communities from Petit-Saut dam, French Guiana - Lab288 P1 (version 3) (version 3) | ecosystem: Host-associated > Arthropoda: Insects >... | reverse complement strand
GACACTTCGCAGGCCCAGTGGTTAATATAGTCCTGGTGTCTGCTAACGAACGGCGGGACTGTTTAGGCAATCGTCGTCCATTCAACTTCTCTGTTGGGTGGAGACGTAGAAATTGATTCTTCTCTTGTGCTTACCGTTTGGTTACTACTCAACTGTAATTATTCAATCATTTAATAAAGTTACACATCAATTAACTACGAAGACTGTCGTGAGCTATAACTCTTAATCAACAAGGCCCACTCTTCTTCGTCGGTGACATATACTCGGAGCGGAACTCAGGACCGCCGAGTTGGGACACTATATATATATATATATATATATATCAATTAACTCCGAACCTCAGTATCAACACAGTGGCCTTGCGAACTACTCTTTTAATTTTCATGTTAATGAATTTAGAAGCTGCTCTCACGTCGTAGAAGAAAGTTATTAAAACATTTTATTGCTGTTTATTCCAGGGCGCTTGAAACAGCTTAGATTTCTTGCATCTAATGACATAATAATTAGTTAAAGATGAGTTGGAAACTACGTGAAACGAAGAGGTCGTAGCCTAATCTGAGATATTATTCGGAATATTTTTAATGGATTGAAGGAAACAAAATAACATCAGCATATCTGAGAGCCGGTCTCGGTGCCGAGATAAGAAACCTAGACCCCTAAATACAAGGCAAGTATGTTACTCATTCGACCGCAACTTTCGTTTAGAATATACATTACCTAAAGTCAACTCGGCCAAATCCCGAAAGCTAACTCACGCATTTAATGTGAAAATAATTAATTTAAAGATTAAGGGAACTTATTCCTTCTTATCCATTATCAGAATGTAACTCAGATTTAAGACATTTATAAAGCCGTCGTTCTGACAAAATATCCGTCGTATTCGTGACCGTCCGCGCCTAAATAACAGGGTTCAAAACACCTTGGGCACTTAATGCAAGCAAGGTTATTTTGTAGCTGCTGAGTCTGGTTGAGGAATGCAGGCTGAGGCCGGGCACCTTTGAGTCGTTTATCATAACTTGCTCCCAGAACAGAGTACAACCCGGCACAAATGCTTGATACGAGAAAATGCAGTGGTGTCATAATGCACGGCTTACAATTCTAAATGTTAAGATCAAAAACATGCGAGAGTTGGACGTCTCAGCTGAGAGAAATGCCATTTAACCAACCCGCAATCACAGACAGTGTGCATGAATTCCAACTGGCCAGGACTTCTGAGAAATGCCTGGAAATGTTTCGGAGCCATCGACCCTAACCCGAATGCTGACGAAACGCGAAACACAAATTGCCCCGGAAGCGTAATACGTACCCTGATGGGCCGGCTCTAAAACTGTAGGCACCATATTGGATCAAAAGTGTATCCTACAAACCAGCAAAGAGCGACAGGTGAAGGAACATTAGCGGTAAGACTGCCATTGTGCCACGCCATGAAGGAAGATGGGGAACTGGCGGTACAGCTTCACACATTTTTGGCCTCAGAATTAGATGAAGGTGAGGGGTTGGCTTCACATCCCGGCCGCCATCCCACGCCTCCACCCCGAAATAAGAAAGAAAAACTGCAAGATCTTTCAATACTGCTACCTCAAGCAATGTCGAAAACGTTTCTGAAAGATGAGAAGTTCCATTTTCAGGGCAGAGAAAAAATGGAATTCAGTTCAGTTCAGTAAATTGGGAGGAAATAGGAGAAGGATACCAGTAAAAAGGAGGAAATTATACGAATACTAACAGGCAGGTCTAACGCAAGGAAAGAAAAACGAATGCAGAGAAAAGGCAAGGAGACTGTAAAGAATAACGACACAAGGACGGTGGAAAAGGCGTAAAATAAGAAAAAGAAATCATAATGACGAAGGAGGAAACGGAATGAAATCTATAATTTCAACTGTTGTTGCCACCGTCGGGTGATTTTTAACTCTTGCATACAGACCATACCAACACAATTATCAACAATGTCATCATACGAGGGCTGTCCGGAAAGTATCCATCCACTTCGAATATCTGGAAAACCGGTCGTGGCCTTGATGTAACTTGGCAGCCAGTCAGAAGAGATCTTACTGCACAATCCGTGAACAGCCACTCTCCCGTGGGACAAGTTAGTCGGCAGTGAGACGCCGTTGATTGAGCTCGTGTGTTATGTGACCCTCGCATTCAGAATGACCAAGCGAGCAGCTCATCTTCACCAGGACCAGGCGCCTGACCATTCTACACCTATCGTGCATGCTTTTTTTTTGGAAAATAATCACATCACCCAGGTCTATTAGATCCCCTACAGCTTAGATTTGGCTCCCTGCGAGTTCTGGCTATTCCCAAATCTAAAATCGCCATTGAAATGGAGGTGATTTGTGAATGCGACGGCCTTCAAGACCTTAAGATGGGGAATTTGAAATAAAAGAAGATGCAACACATTTCTTTTTGTTGATGGTATCTCAGTTTTCGTGTGACAACTAAAGTTCTTCCTGCTTAAAACCAAAGCTTCTTACGACCATGAGTTCGCAGATCACGGACTTCTGGAATGTGCTGCCTCAGCATTCATAGGACACCATGAAGATGAAGCCAATAAGTCTCCCAGGCTTTAGTACCTGCCTACAGAACTACATGGTTTAGACTCGGGAACACCCTGATCTCTAGTATGTTTAAATGCACGGTAACTGCACACCTAAAACCAATTAATAACAAAGTTTAAACGTAATAAATGTACAAGAAAATCAAGTAAGGTACATGCACAAGAAAACAGCGAGAGTAAGACGAGGTCTGCTGGCCTGCAGTAGTGAAAGTAAACAACTGCAGTCTACTATAAGCCTTGGCCTGCTTGCGGAAATTTAGCTCTAGTCATCCTTATCCTGCGGCAGTGATGGTGAGTAGCTGGAGCTACTCCCCGGCCGTTTGCCCCGGGGAAAGAGTCCCAGAACTCGTTGCATCATAGAGCAGAAACACAAATCTCCTACAGTTGTACCGTTAATGGGGGTTACGAGTAAGTCACAAGGGGGGCCCAAGCCAAGGCCTGATTACATAGACTTTCTGCATCAAAAGCACTCATTGCCACAACCGTTGTCTCAAAGGTGTCACGCAAGTAGTGATTCTCTAACGAAGTGCATGGCGACAGGCGAGTGAGAACTGCGCCGCTTCGTTTTCTCTGTAGTACCTCTATAGGTATAATGTCAATCATATATAAAATGTGGGTATCAGTTACGCATTTCACCGACATTCAATTACAATCCGAGCACGTCATTAGGGGTTATGCTTGTCGGTGACAGCTTGGAAATGAACGCGCATTCCTGGCAATGTGCTTGACAAATAGCGAAGGAGCCAAAAATATCAGTCCTAACATCAGACTCGTAAAACCGTACGCCCTTTTCCATTCCCAGTGCTTGACGAAGAATAACCAACCCCGCATCCTGGTGCAAATGGCGAGAACTTTAGCAAACCATCTAAAGTGTCAGCGCTGCGCCTTATCGCAATGTGCAGCTTACGTCACCGACCTATCAACTTAACTGGTTCAATCATCGCTTTTTGCGAGAAAGATGAAAATGGCATATGAGGCGAAAGGTTTTGTCAATAACAAACCGATGATGATAACAGTGATGACACGTTTACCTAATGTACGTCTGTCCAGCCACTTATTCTTTTCAACACGCTGAAATTCTCGACAAAGGAAACAAAATCTAAAAACAAAAAAGAAGAGAAAAAATCGCAAAATAAAAAAAAAAAAAAAAAGCAATAAAAGAAAAAAAAAAAAAAAGAAAATAGATATGAAAGACGTATATAAAGGACAAAAGGTCAAAAGAAACGAATAAAATAAATTAGAAAGGCGAGGCAATTACATCAACAGGAGTGCCGTATGAAGGTACAAGAAAGGCAAACAAAACAGGAAAACAAAATGATAAAGAAAAGAAAAAGAAGGCAGAAGTGCACTTGCGTGGCACAAAAATTTGTGAACTAACGCGAATGACACAGCTCTCCTTCAATCTGTTTATAGATCGGCCGCTGTTAGTGGTCAAGTCTGTCGACCTTTTGCTTTTACAAAACAGTCTCGCTTTATTAACGGCTTCCATAATTCACGGGTCGATGCTCATTTATTCCAGCGCCATTGATCGAGGAACCAGCTCCATCGTCATCTTTCAGCGCCACTTGTTCCCGACAGACTTATGGAGGGTGCTGAGGAAGGGATTCTCCCCTTTGGGTGAAACATGGTCTCCACAGAGAATGTTACAGAACTCTTCCTATGTCCCCAGCTGCGGGGAAACCCGTAACTTTATATATAATTCCCTAGTGTGCTGCCTTCTTGTAAGAGTAAAAAACAAGAGTTCGCATCTGTTCACCAAGAAGTGAATGGTTTTAATGTTAAAACGAAACTTTGTCCGTTTTAAGACAGTCCTTTTTTTTTTCAAATTTGCATAGATGAAGCCAGAATTTCCAGGGTACGACAACTTTGTAGGGCAGGGACCTACATTGTAACTTTGGGAGAATATATTTGCTTATTTTATGTATATTATACGTGTCAGTACACCACGTTTGTCCTCTTGCATGTCAGTTGCATTCTGATATTGCTACGCGACGTCTTGTTGAGCCTAATCCTGAAACTTCGAATAGGAAAGCGGCTGCGTGAAATGCCACGAATTTTGAAACTTCTCACTCAGTACTGAGTGTTCCTCGTCACACTTTCCTTGCGGAACCGCTGCTTACGTCTTACCTTTAGTTTTCTACTAAATTCTGTGTGTGTGTGGACAAAAATTTACACAAAAAATATCTACCAATCTAAAGTATGTACATATGTGGTCTGCATTTTTTAAATGATATTATATTACATAGCAATTTTAAATTAAACAGAATTGTACATACAGAATAACCAAGTACAAGTAGTTTCGTGATGGAACCTTTTGGAATCATACATATTTGTAATGTTCTTTGATGCATCACATGTTACAAAATGTATGGAAGACGCTGGAGTAGGAGAAGAGTATATATAAGAAAATTGCATTTTCTGCATATTATGTGAGCTACGGTTTGCAGATGATATAGCGATTATAGCGCTAGATGATATAAATTTAAAAAGAGCATTACAAAGTTGAGATGATATTTTAAAAAGTGCATAATGAAAATTAGTAGGATAATAAAAAGAAGTTATGGTTTGCTCCAAAGATCCTGAAAATATTAATATTACAAAGGAAGATGACGCCCTACAGCAAGCAACAAAATTCAAGTACCTAGGTGATATATTCACAGAAGATGGAAAAATAAAGAAGACGTAATGCAACGTGTTAAAGAAGCTACAGTTAATTTTAATAATAAAAAAGGAACTACACTTTTCGAATAAACATAGTTTCCAAATAAAAAAGAAACATACAAAGCTGTATTTGGAGTGTTGCTCTTTATGGATCAGAAACATGGACCCTACGAAAAAATGAAGAGAAGGTCGTAAAGCATTTGAAACATGGTTCTGGAGAAGAACGTTAAAAATAAAGTGGACAGATAGAATAAAGAATGATTTTTTAAAAGGGCGAAAGAAGAAAGATCACTTCTTAAAATTTAAAAAATAGAAGCCACTCACGGATAGGCATTAAATTAGGCATAACGAGTTTGTAGTAAACACTCTTGAAGGAGTAATATCCGGAAAAAAGGCAGTAGCAAAACCTTGACTACAATATTTCAAGAAACTTGCCAGAAACACGGGAGCTGACAGTTACATAGCAATGAAAAGAATGGCTTGCAACAATTCCAGACGGAAAGCGGCCAACCAATCAAAAGACTGAAGGCTAAGAAGAAGAAGATGTGAGCACATATGATAGCGACAATTCAATTTACTTACTACTTATATAAAAAACATCAATCAAAAGTATAAAAATATGCTATGGGTATGCCGACATACCTACAGAACAACACAGACAGATAAGCAGACAAACTGTATGTCCATTTCAAGATCAATGAATAGTACTTATGAAACAGAAGTAAAGAAGAGGGGTCACCTATCCTTGGTACATATTGTTTACTACTGTAGGGCTGTTCACAGAGTAACAACTACAGTACCAACATATATACAGCTACTTATTAAAAGTCTTGGTAAGTCATATAGTAGTTAGTGGTTACGGCAAAAAGCCGTGATTACAAGTGCATCCGTGTGGTGTAGCGGCTTGGCGCGGGTGCGCTTCCTGGCTCAGCCGGTTAGCGCCAGGTTCCGAGACCGTATTGGATAAGGCCGGCCGAGCTGGTGCCGGGGTTCGTGGTGCAGTATTGGTGTAGTTGGCAGCTCAGTCGGGAAACCTCTTGCGTTGATTCCAGTCCAGAAATAGATGCGTTGGCGGCCTGTTCTATACGAGAGGGTTATCATCGGCCCGCTCAGCGTTGTCTCTTCTTAGATGCCGAGCGATGTACCTGGTCTAACGTTGTTACTCCTCTCTGATATGTCACAGACTGATTGCTCCTTTCTAGATGTGTAGTCTAACGATGCGTACTGCTTCTGAAGTGGGCAGCTAATGCTGAATACAGTCAAGCCAAAATGCTAACACGGGGAGACTTGCGCGAAGCGCAAGCAGACATCCGCCTGTCTGTTAGCCATTCCTGCGTGTGATCGCATCGCTGGGATCTGTAAGCCACCGCGTCTGGGCGAGGGAGTGCGGGCCGTGCCCCGACTTTGCATTGTATACTCTGGCATTTGCCTTACAACTGAGGAAAATTACGGAAAATCTCAGTCAGGGTAACGGAAGGGCGCTCAGCTGATCAGCGCCGAACGCGATTCGTTTAGTCGACTCGGCCATCTCGTGCGATGGCCTCGACAGACCTGCTGGCACCCTGCCGCCCTTGGCTTTCGCGTCAGACGACGAGGTCAAACCTCGGCCAGCGTAAGTATCTGCCGAGTTGCCGTACTAGGGTGTTCTCCGCATCAGCTAACTTTGAGCCAAAGCTCTCAGTCAGGGCCCTGATGTGCTCGGCAAATAGCGTTACGCCCAGATCCTCGTGTATCTCACCGTCACGCACTAGCGGGCACCAGTACCGAGGCGAAGACACTTGGATTGTAACACCTGTAGCCTCCGGACACGGGTGCGGGCAGCGGACATCCACACGGGACACGCATAGTCCATCATGGGGCGGATGAGCTGCTTATATAGCAGGACACCGTTCTTGATGGAGAGATCCCTCTTCCTGTTCAGGAGGGTCCCACCATACCAATACTTTGAGCAGTTCTCTTCCTGGCCTGATTGATGTGAGGCGACTAGATGAGTCGTGTATATAGGGTTATGCCCAGATAACGAGTTGTGTCGACCCACTGCAATGGTTCCCCTGAAAGTGTCACTGGTCGGAGATGGATGAAGCGCCGTATGGCCCGCGCGAAGATTATCGCGGTGCTCTAAGAGACATTAATGGCGATTCTCCATTCACTCAACCACCGTTGAAGGTCGTTATGACTCCAGGTAGCTGACGAGCAGCACCGGCCTGCGGGACGAGGCTATGATAGCCGTGTCGTCCACGTGGAGGGCCAACTCGACGTGGTGTGAGGGTGAGGGCATGTTGTTGACATAGAGACTGAAGGGGACAAGGGAGATCAATCCACCCTGAGCCACACCAGCCCGCATGCCTCGACGAGATGACGTGGCCTTCTGAAAGGACGCTTCGAACGTCTGACCCCTGAGGTAGGATGAGATTGTATGGACTATGAAAGACGGGAAATTTCGGAATTTTTGCGTGTACAGGATGCCATCGATCCAGACGGTATCGAAGGCTTTGGCCACGTTGAGGAAGACTGCGCCGGTGAGCCTCTTTTCGCCGACATTCCAGGTTATTCTTTCAACTAGGCGTGCCAGATACAAGTACGTGCTATGCCTGGGTCTAAACCCAAACCGTTCCTCTCGCATCATTCCGCGTTCGCTTACTACATTAAGTCCTTTCAGTAGTTTACCAATCGTGTCTAAGAGACTAACGGGTCCATAGGAAGAGGGCAGGGCTGGATCCTTCCCCGGTTTAAGGATAGAGATCACTCAGCGTGGTTCCACACTTGCGAAAAGTGGTGGGTGCGGAGAACCGCATTGAATATCTGTGTCAGGAGGGAAAGCGATCGTTGGGGAAGATGCTTCAAGGCCCTGTTCGGGATACCGTTCGGGCCCGGAACCTTCCTGAACTTGAGACCGCTCTTGGCTTCGTGAACATCATCAGAGTTGTTTAACTTGGGTTCGTTGACAGGGGTCAAGAAGTAAGACCTCAGCGTCACGTCAACCATCTCAATAACTGCCGGGGTCGAAGGATCGGTCACCGACTGAAACTAGGTTTCCAGACTTTCGGCAAGGGCTACGGCTTTCTTAGATTCTGAGAAAGCGATTCCCCCGGGGTGACCAGGGGGAGAGATGGAGCAGGAACTCACATCGCCCGTTTGTTCATCCTACACAGCGACTGGTTTTCGAGATCGAGAGATTCGAGTGTCGCACTCCAATGGTTGTTTGTCCACTCGTTGAGCCAGCGGGTCACCGACGCCTGCAGGCGGTTGACCTCGGCTCTCAGAGCGGGGTCCCTGGTGATCTTCCACAGCCCCGCAATCGGTTCTTAAAGCTATCCCATCCGGAATGCCAGCTGGTATCGGAGGCAGTGGATCGTCATGCGGTGACACTTAGGATTAGTTTGTGCCAGATCCTTCAGAACGGTGCCTGAGAAGTTCTCAACGCACGTGTCGATTGCCATCTCAGCTTGCAATTCCGGATCGAATGGAAATATATCTTCGAAGTGAGTTTGGAAGTTGGCCCAGTCAGTGCGTCTGAAGTCAGGGCGATCCGGTGAGTGGTGAAAGGGTGAGCGACTCGCATGTCAATGAGAAACGGGAGGTGGCCCGAGCTTAGTGCAGAGCACGAAGTCAGGTACATCGGGAATGAGGGCTTGGTTACCACGATGTCCAAGACATCGGACAGGAGTTCTCGTCGGCATAATCACTTGCTGAATACAGCTTGAATGCTGGCCTTTTTGTATTGTGTTCCGGCTGTTCTGCCTGGTCTGCTATTGGTCAGCTGACAGAGTTGTGGGCGTGGCTCGATAAATGGTTTTCTGTGGCTTGGGGCCCTGTGAAGGGGCGTTTTGCTGGAGCAGGTTACAGACAGATGTGCTGTGTGGTTAGGCGATTGCTGCCTGGTTTGGTGCGCGGAGCAGATACGAGAGAGGGATGGGAGGGAGGGATGGAGAATGCTGTTCAGGACAAACGGCTACTGGATACGTGGGGTGTTCCCACAATATTTTACTGGCGGCAGTTTCATTTCTATAGTAAATTATGTCATTTTTATCTATCAAGGTATTATCAATTAGCTCATACGTACGCTTTATTTTCCTCTCAGGATTGTGACTTCCTACATACACGTTACAAGCACATCGCTCACTGAATCCAATAGTGGCACAACTCAAAAATTGCCCATTTGGAGTTAATACCACATTTGAGGTAAAAAATATGACAACTACATCGGATATTACCAGCCCACCTGTTAACCGTTTAAACGCCGAGTTAAATCCATCTGCCATCATCTGGCATTATTGGGAGCTCACCATATTTCCACGTTAGCGGGTTAAGGGTTGATTAAAACATACCGCTAGACGACGATAGCGCAGTTATCGCACGTTGAGATTTACTGCTAGTTCGTTCGTTAAGAGTGGTACCTGACAATTTGTCTCCGACTGTGAAATGAACAGGTGTGTTACGTTCATCTAATAGTGGAACTCTTGGATTTGAGGCCACTGTTGAATTATTACTTCTATAACACTCTGAGAAAAAAGTCATTATTATTGGTTCATTTACTATTCAAGCTGTGAGGTTATTCTTTAACAATAAGTTGACAGTCATTATGGACAGGAAAATGAGGATAGTAATTGGGGACGAAGAAATGCTGCCTCACGTTGGAATACGGTAATTTTATCTGATTATTCTTCATATCTGTCTCAGTACTTTTAACACATGCACGTCACCGACTTCAATGCTGGAAATGACTACCGGGGTTATAAAATTATTACGTTCAGATTACTGTTTACATATTACGATTTCAATTATCCGAATACTCATTGCTTTATTTGCTGCTTACAGATTTATCCCTCACAAGCGTGCCATGTATTACCATTTTTAGGTAAATATTTATCATTTGTGTCTTATAAAACAATCGAACCTTCGACATTCTCACATTCAGTCATTAAATTTAGATGGAAAATATAACCGCTTAGCTTGCACATTTTAAAACATCACAAACACAAAACGCCACGTGTTGCAATTCTTTGGTAATTCCAATACCTAGGAACTAACATTGGGAACTAATGTTACGCTTCTCGCAGTTACGTTACGCAAAACTAATTGTTGAAATTTCGATTCTTTTTAGGCTACAAAAAAAATCGAGACACAGCATGGGTAATTTGCGATGCTTCAAGGTCAAAACGAACTTCACCAATGGTGCTAACAATGAAACTCTCACACTGAATCCCGAACCTCGTGAAGAAAGTTTAGATCGAGGTAGTAAAAACTATTTTTTCCATCGGTTATTTTTGTCTACATACTGTTTTATTTGGGCCCAATTTCATAATCCGACTTCGATTTGATGTACTTCCAACCACATAAATTTAAGTAATTTTCCTTCATATGTCTGTGGAAAATGAGACTCAATCTCAAGGCAAAGTTAAGCTGATTATAAAATAGGCCTTGTAGCAAATTGATACGACTACGTTAAGTAATTTTTATATGTTGTTTCAGTTGCTTCATCCTATATGCTTGCTTCTGCTGAGGATGAACAAACGTTGAAATATGCTACTGCCTTACAAAACAAAGAATCAGCATCTGAAACTGGTGACTCAGACGCCGACCCGAATTATTCATTGAGTGATTATTCTTATTCAGACATTTCCGATAACAAAAGCTCTTCATTTAATGAGGTCAACGTTTCTGCATTGAATGAAACACAAAATATAGATATGACCAGAGAAAAAAAACAGTAAGACGAAGAGCATAAAAAACCCGTGCCATCAGAATGGGAAATTAATCGAACTAAAATGCTACGAAATACAGAGGTACTGAAATACCTGAACGGAAGTTAGGTCCCCCTTGTAGACTGGAATGTTTTTTTTAGTTCTCCGAGAAGGAAAGACTTGAAAGTTTCAAAACATACTGGTCTCTGGGAGAAAATAATGCCCAAGTAATTCTCAGTTTAAACGTGTTAATGGCACATCACACAAGACTAAAAAGTCTTTGAAGCTGTGTGCAACTTAAAAAAACCCCTTATTTTGATTATCTTCCCATTTCCAAAAGAGAATATGACATCTTCAGTCCTTAATAAATAATAAAGTTCTGCCACATTGCCATTCAGACTTTGATAACGGACTCAAAATTGAATAAGAATAGTTTCAAGTCAGGGGCCTTAGTTTAGTTACATTCTTAACGAAAGTTTGTTTTCATGTTTAGTAGTAAAAAGTTTATTTTAAACACAGTTTCTCCTGAAAATTGGTTTATTTTTAAGAATCCTGTCTTCAGTCACAAGTGAGCATTTAGCTATATTAGTCATTTTTTTAAAATTGTGGCACAACTCTAACAGGGTAGGTAAATTTGGCTAAAATCTTAGCAGGGAGGTTGTTCAACACAAGAAAACCACACAAATGTCAACTATACACGACGAACAACACAATACAATTAAATTCCTTACTCTAAAAGCATTTCCAAAACATTAAGATCAAAGCATATTTGTAAGTATACTTTCTTTTACTCATTTCTCAAACACACAGCTTTTTAATTGCGCCATTACTGCATTCAGTAAGTAAGATATACTTTTTATTTGTACTTTATTAATATTTAACATGTATTTTAAACCATGTATTATTAATATTAAAATTTCATATTTTATATATGTGCATTCGTTCAAAAACGTTTGCAATATTTCGATGTACCTATTCTTTGCAACGGACTTCACAGAGGATGGGCACATGAGTGGCCGAAACATGTAGTAAGTACCCCGGGTGTATGATATACTTTAATAAACTTATGTGCATTCGTTGGTTTCGATATCACATCTAATACCTACACAATATTTAATCCAACAAACTGCACAGTCAATATTAAATAATCATTTCTCACGTCCCTCCTACAAGTTTCGACCTCTACAACGCCATCAGACGGGAGATATATACAAAGGCATAGAAATAAAGCAAATAGTCAAAGGATTACTTCGATCCTTTCGAGACAGAAGTGACGACTTTTACAATACATTTTTACATTTACATTTATGCTACACCTTATGGCGTCCAACTGCAAAAATGCCCGGCTCCTCCAGCTTATCCAGTACCTCTCACTTTCTCTAACACACACACACACACACACACACACACACACACACACAGAGTACATAACTTTATCTTTTTTGGGGGGGTTGTTCAACAGCGCATAATTAAAACACTAAATTAACAATTAGTTCTAGAAATTGTTAGACGTATTGTCCAAGGTATTACGTACCCAGGCAGCTACTAAGTTACACAAGTGTTCAAATGTGGCAAAGCAAGCGCGATCACGAAAGAGCAAGGAAAATTACAACGCGATGCACGAACTCACAAACGAGGCGAGTCTGCTGTACCTCGAAACTGTCTGAAGCATAAGTTCTACATCTTAATAAGATCTGCAGTTAAGCTCGTACATTAGTTTTTCTGCCATGAGTCCTTTCTACGAAACTTATCTATATTACATTTCCATTTCCAGCACAGTAGGGTTTATACTAGACCGACAGAGTTCAGCGTAGTATTGGCTTTTAGCGTAAACCCCAATATCAACTTCAAATGCACAGCATATTGTTACGCATTAACAGGCTGAATCGTTAAGTCCCTCTAAATCTGAATTAGAATTTAATTTCCTACAACGCAGAAAACAGAACGCACCTCTGCTGTAAAAAATGAACCTACGCTGTTTAGGAAAATAGCCGCTGTTTATTTTAAACACCACATGCAACACACACCACACACACACCCACACACACACACACACACACACACACACCGTAAGCTCAGTGCAGAGTTCCTTAACATTAAAGCGGAAGGTATATAAATGGCCTGTTTTAATGCTAGAGCGAAAAGCGCCCGCCCAAAACACAACTAGTGTTGCGTCATACGCCGAGTCGCAGGACCTTTAACAGTAGGTGAAGGAAGAGAGAAGAAGACTCGCTGTGATAATAACCTTAAGAAAGTCTAACAAAACCTCACGAGTGCTACGGCAGATGCTGACAATGTTGCCCTCCTGACCTAATGCACTGAGTACAGCTGCAGAAGACGTTCTCCGGAAATTGTTGAAATATCGCGTCGGATGTTGTTTCTGAGATCTTCCGAATATATTCTTGCAACCGAATCACGTTTCTTCAAAGTATGAATACCGTTGCCTAAACGTAATTACGACATCGAATCTTCTACTCGTTTTCTTCACCGACGGTTGAACCTCCGGAGACGCGGCGTATGACGTAACGCTTGCGGAAAGTCCGGCGGGCGCTTATCGGTCAAGCAGGAAAAAAAAAAAAGCAAACACTGCCATATGCACTGTGTTTAAAGACTTCAATGCCAGTCTAAACCTGCGGGTATGGGAGCCACAGCGAGAAAATCTAACGTATTCTGCAAGCATTTCAGTATTTACACAAATTACATATTTTTTAACTTTTAAAGACAGCTCCTCAATACGATATCTGAGATACATCGATGCTGATCAAGTTTCGAATCTTCATAATTCATCCAGTTTTTACGTTGGGCCTACTACTGCCTATGGCGGGGCTACGTAAATTAGACGTAATTGAAATGAGCTACCAGCTGACAGGGTTTCGATTTCGAGACAATTGCCGTCTTTGGAAGCGGGTATGTTATGATTTATTCAACCCTATGAGGATCTAATTTCACCCTAATAACACGAACGAACTCAATTTTTACATCAACGCAAAGACAGGAAATCTTGATTTCAGTCTCTTGAGATGTGCAGCTGAATCATGGGCGAGTACGTCTAGGCGTTTCGAGGGCTCGTAGTGCCTTCATCACTACGATCCCACGAACAACGCGCCCAGTGACATGGCATCGTATCACAGTAGACTGGAATCTTCTGCAATATTGTTACGAGAACTTCAGATCTCTCACCATAAATCTGCATTACAACGACAGGGGCATTAATGTGGTTTAGAGAAATAATCAGCATTTAAAGTGAGAATCATACAAAACACTAATGCAGACATGGTACATATAGGCCTAACTTGGCTGCTACTAGGCTTTTAAAGGGTTATAATGACATACATTTTAGCTACATTTCAAAATGCAAAAGTATATCGCTGATTTGCGACAATAGTGTCACAACCCAAAATGTGTGATTTTTGAGGAGGGACTTTAAGGTGCTATAACTTTTTATGGGTGCAACTACGACACAACCGCTCTCCAGCGGCGAGTTTTGCAAACTGCATTATGACACTATACCTGTTAAAAGTTCATTTGCAAACGTTTCTCTTTATACCAATAACTCAAAAATGCCAAATTTTGAGTTGTGACACTCTTCTCGCAAATGAGCGATATACAGGATGTCCCAGGAGGAATGTGCCAGACTTCGGGAGAGTGTTCCTTATGTTAAAGTATACCGATATAATCCAAAACACCTACATCCAAAGTTGAACGGTTACGGAGATAATGGCCAGAGAAGTTTGAAACTTTGACAATTGTTACACACTTATTGATTACCAAATACACATTAAAACTGGCAGGAATATGTGGTTTCTTTAATGTTAATATCTGTACTTAACATGTAATTAACGTATGAGTGACATAAAGCCATTAAATTGAACTACATAAACACCCGCATTAACGCCGTGGTCGTCCTTAGGGCTCCAAGCACTTTACATGGCGCTTCCAACTCCCGTGCAAGCAACTAAACGTCACGCAGGCACGATTAACACTGCATTC
>Ga0136643_10008666_pt1 | contig 14892 bp, 10 predicted proteins | sample TergutLab28metaG_FD_96883 | JGI IMG/M metagenome (GOLD analysis project Ga0136643, IMG submission 96883) | Labiotermes labralis P1 segment gut microbial communities from Petit-Saut dam, French Guiana - Lab288 P1 (version 3) (version 3) | ecosystem: Host-associated > Arthropoda: Insects >... | reverse complement strand
GCAACTAGCTACCAATCTACGGCAACTAGCTACCAATCTACGGCAACTAGCTACCAATCTACGGCAACTAGCTACCAATCTACGGCAACTAGCTACCAATCTACGGCAACTAGCTACCAATCTTCGGCAACTAGCTACCAATCTACGACGCGTAACATCTCAGAAGAGCAAGGATCTCAATTTACACCGAGGAGGAAGACTGTAATCACACATTCCACTTGTTCGTGACGCCCAAAACGTGCATTGTAACGTCACATCCCGTCTGTTCCTTATGTCCAAAACGTGCATTGTAACGTCACATCCCGTCTGTTCCTTATGTCCAAAACGTGCATTGTTACGTCACATCCTGTCTGTTCCTTACCTCCAAAGCGTGCATTATTACATGATATCTTGTCTGTTCCTGACGTCCAAAGTGTGCATTGTTACGTCACATCCCGTCTGTTCCTTACGTCCAAAATGTGCATTGTTACGTCGCATCCTGTCTGTTCCTTACGCCCAAAGAGTGCATTGTTACGTGATATCTTGTCTGTTCCTGACGTCCAAAGCGTGCATTGTTACATGATATCTTGTCTGTTCCTGACGTCCAGAGCGTGCATTGTTACGTCACATCCCGTCTGTTCCTTACGTTCAAAGCGTGCATTGTTACGTCACATCCCGTCTGTTCCTTACGTTCAAAGCGTGCATTGTTATGTCACATCCCGTCTGTTCCTTATGTCCAAAGCGTGCATTGTTACGTCACATCCCGTCTGTTCCTTACGTCCAAAGAGTGCATTGTTACATGATATCCTGTCTGTTCCCTAATTCAAAGCATGCATTGTTGCGTTATATCTTGTCTCGTATTTGCCACCAATTAACCTTTAACGTCGTCACCATCCGCCATGCTCCTCATCCGGCTCCCAATCCAGTGCCAGCGGTACACAAACCGCTACCGCCGACAACTGCTTAATAGACAGAACCCTACATTACCGGCAACGAATCTCTTCAAAGTTATGACTCAATAAAACGCCCCATCGGCCTCCACCCTTCCTTCCTTCCTTCCTTAAATAGGCTACATAATAATTTCTTAACACATAAAATCACAAAAGAACCGCCCCCGTGTGCCCAAATATCAAACAAGTTCAACCAGTTGATCTCTTTCCGAGACACATCAGCCAGACCTACGACTCCGTCATTTCTTCCGACGAGACGAAAACACCTCGACTTTCTACAAAAACACAAACCTCTCTCTTTCTAAAGACATAAAAGTGGATGCAACCCTTGTATAAAGGAGAAGACACCCTTGTCGGCTCAGAGAAAAGAGGGGTAAGTTGTATGCACAGCTATATTTGTTTGCACAAGACTTAGATTCCACAAACAAATCTTCTCTATACTTGTTACTAGAGGGCTTTGAGATACACCGCCATAGCCTACTGAATGCATGTTGCATTACAGACTACAGTTTCTTTTTCAGACACTTGGTACAGATGGTTCCTTTCACAAACGTCTGGAGCCAAACTCGGAATTGGATACGAGATGGATAACACGTAAATTAATTTGAACTGTGCAACAGAAATTCCTGTTTTCCAGCTGACTCTATGAAACACAGTCTTTACTGAGAAGCTGAAGGTGGGTCGGCTGGTCATTAGATTTTTGTTCTTTCATTGAAATAGACATTCAGCTCTGTATTCAGGAAGTCCTAAACTGTGTCTGTCTTCAATAACGGAAATCGAGTAACGCATCTTCTCGGCTTATTGCTAAAATACCCATTCAATTGTCTGGCCACGCAGGTCTGCGACACCCAAGTGTTCAGGCAGCAAACTAATATTTCACCTGCTCCTCACAACTCTTCCTTCCTAACTTCATTACACCAAAATTTTCCTCCTGTTAGAGCTACAGCATTTAGGCCTCCAATTCTCTTTCCGCGTCACATAAATCGCGTTACATTTGAATACCGTAGGAGACCAACTTCCTTTCCCATATTTACTGTAAACTAGCTGATTGATCAAACACGTAACGGTCTATGAAACAGAGGCATAAAGCTAATTACAACGTTTAAAGTTGTGTATGACATACGCAAGAGATAAACGTGTCACATAACACCGAACAAGAAAATCAATAGAAAACAAAGCGCTGTGTCATAAACTCAATACAAGGTAAACGACAAATACTCAGTCAAACTTACAATTTTTCCGTGGCTAAATGTTTCGGATTGATCAATGCGAAACATTTAGCCACTAGAGGAAAAAATGTGTAAGTAGTATTTGACTGAGAAATTGTCGTTAACCTTGCAATGGGTAAACGTCAAGCAATCCATAACACTTGTGTGCTGGGCGCACAGTGTCAAGCAACTTTAGGATAAGCTGGAGAAACTGAGTGTAAAGAGGAGTGATGTTTTAGAATAGGTCCAAATAGGGCAAAAGGCGAATATCTACAAAAAGGGAGACGAAGAGACAATGTTCGAAAAACAGGAGATTTCTTGGCCAGGTGAATGAATATGAACTTTGGACAGTAAGTCCAGTAGCATGCACTGAATGACTAAGCGAGTGTGTGAGTGAATGAGTTAGTTAGTTAATTAGTTAGTTGGCTGGTTAGTTGGCTGGTTAGTTAGTTAGTTAGTTAGCTAGCTACTGGAAAAGAAAATAATGAATGGTGGAAAACAAGCAAAAATTAAGAAAAATAAGGAAATAAATTATTTTAAATCGGCTTGATTCAAAATGCAATACAGCATCAGTAAGTAGGTCACACTTGCATTAAATGTGACAGCAGTAATTACGCTCTACACCGATCCCGTTGGCCGTGCGGTCTAAGGCGTGGGTCTTGAACTGCTCGTTTACTGAAATCGCGGATTTGAATCCCGATGAAGGCACAGATTTTCGTTTTATGTGTGTGTGTGTGCATGTGCGTGTGTGTGTGTGTGTGTTTGTGCTGTCTTGGCCTAATCTTGGCTGGTGCATCGCAGTAAAACAGTGAGGTGCTCTGCACACCACAGTCAGACAGCAGTACATTCAGCGCTATATTTATGACTTCTTACACACAAGTACAGGAAATCCCAAACGTAATAATTAGGTCCAATATATAGTCTATCAAAAGAATGAGACTCTGTTGAGCAAAGAACTGTTAATTTACACACTAAAGTCGGCTTAAACTCAGGGCCAAGCATTCATCTCATGCCTTATCAAGATTTTAATCATTTACACGTTTTCTAAAAGTTCTGTCGCTGTGATGCTTGGGCAAACAAAATCTTCTATCTTGTTGCCGTTTTAAGAACAAAACTGGCCACGCCAATTCACATAACGTAGCCTGTAGTCTGTGAATTAACTGCATGGACTGCGATAGCTAAGGGTCACAAGAATTACTCTGAAACAACGGAGTGAATCTGAAGCCACGGATCTGAAAGTGCGGATGAGTGCTTACTTGTTTTGGAACGCGGTTCACGGGGTCCGTCCACTGTCACCTTGATTGCCTTGTTGTACGTCGCCATCTGCGGGGGTGAAGAACTCACCGTGATTGTCAGGGTGAAACTCTTTCCTGTAACAAGAGACAGTATTATAGGCCTACTGATCAACAACGTGGCAGTATCTCCTGCAACAGAAGACAGAATAGAATAGAATTGGATTGAATTGAATTGAATAGAGTGGAATAGAATAGAATAGAATAGAATAGAATAGAATTAAATTGAATTAAATAGAGTGGAATAGAATAGAATAGAATGGAATAGAATAGAATTAAATTGAATTAAATAGAGTGGAATAGAATAGAATAGAATAGAATAGAATAGAATAGAATAGAATAGAATAGAATAGAATAGAATAGAATAGAGTGGAACAGAATAGAATAGAACAGAATAGAATAGAGTGGAACAGAATAGAATAGAGTGGAACAGAATAGAATAGAATAGAATAGAGTAGAATAGAATAGAATAGAATAGAATAGAATAGAATAGAGTGGAACAGAATAGAATAGAATAGAATAGTGATTGAATTCGAGCCCTTTTGGTCCCGATGCACCTTGGTCTTTTAAACGGGCCCTTCGTGTCCCATAATCTGATATCAAGTCTAGGGACTCCTGTTCCATTTCTGAAGTTCCATGTTGCCCTCAGACTCAGGTTTCTGAAATCTTCTGGGTCCAAGAAAAAGGAGCCCAAATAGGTACATCTGAGTGAAACCAAGGCTTCCCAGTCACACAGAACGTGGGCTGAGGTTTCCTCTCTGTCCCACACCTCCCACATAAGGGACTACTAATCAGCCCCATATGGATATCTTCGCAGAGTGTTACGTCCTATAAGGAGGCCGGTAAAAACCCTGGATTGTGTCCTGTTAAAATACAGTAGCTTGGTATTTACATGACCCGAAATCCGTTTTCGAGCCTGTCCCTGGGTACTAATAAGACCCTGCAACAGGAGATAAAGCTGTAGGACTCTACTAATCATTCTGACACACTTTCCTGTAATAAGCACACAGCCGTATCGAATTCAGTCGGTCAACTTGAAGCAACATGGCACGAGGTCTGACACGTTCCAAAAATAACTCTTCTTTCCCGAAGATCGAGGTAGCAGCTTTCTCAGACATGCTTTTACCTATTTACCAAACCACATGACGTCCCCTGAATGCAGCATTCTTTAAAATTTATCGTAATTCTGCAGAGTGATTAATTCGGTGCCACACACTTCACCTAGGTCAATAGAATTGGAAGTCAAATAAATTTTACATCAAAGCAAACTCAGTATCGAATTCCACTGTACTAATCAAGATATTTCCATTTAAGACATAAGGAAGAAAGTGTCTCATGCCGCATCCGTTCCGTGCACCACATTTTGATTATCTTGGCGGAGCTTCTATTTCTGGACCGGACATTGTAAGGAGCCGAGCTGTAATCGATTAGACTTAGAGAAGAAATGTTATAGGCAGCATGTTCCAAGAAAACATAGGAAGGCTAACAACGGCCTGCAGCAGGTATATCACACGTTACAGTGAGTGGCGTCACCGGTTCCGAGATGTAGTTGAATGTACTCAGAGCACAACAAATCAAGTGCTTTTGTAAACTTGTTGGTGTACAAGAGAACTGCGCTCTTCTGCGTTCTTACGCGGCGAGTAGTGGTAATTTCTTACGGACGTTTCGGAACAACCTATCGACCCCATTCTCAAGGATCAAGAATTCAAAAGACACTAATCACTGCGTAATAAGGACGCAGTTCTCACCTGCTTCGCGGTGGAAGTCTCAAAACACATATTATTTGTTCGCACTTTACAATATGCTTTCACCCTTTTGGGTGTGCGTGTGCGCGTGCGTGTGTGTGCTTGCGTGTGTCTACACCCGTAGTTAAGGAAATAAGTTCATAGAATTTTTATGAATACGGTAATGAACTTCGCGTTATCCATATTCCGTGCATTAACACTTTAAAGACGAAGCGCAAGCTGCTTTATTTAAAAGGTCCAGACCGTACCGCGCAGTAAACACTTCATCTCGGTTATAAAAACCAATCAGTTTATGCTGTAAGTGGCATAAGTCGCTGTTTGTTCTCAGATAAATACAAAACACGTAAATACAGTGTGGGCAGAGCGTACTGTTGTTGAATGCTAAACCTGTCGGTGCACCACCTATCCATAAAGGTTTTAAAGGTTGATTGAATATATGTAATATAACATTATTACCAACAATATGTACACTAGTGAAATATGTTTTATAACCAATCTATTTCACTAGTGTCGAATCCTTTGTTATTACTGTCATGCTATTCATACGATACTCTTCCATAAACGTCGAGGAATTTCGCGACTGGCTGAGGAACTGTTAGTGTGTCAAGAAGGACTACGTTTTGGAGGTGGACTTAGTCACAATTTTTTTTAACTGAACAAGCTACACTGACTGTGATCGCGAGATCGAATCTGGGCGAGTCGCTACCTACCGATCATTACCACATCGTTCCAGGATTAAAGTAAAGCACTGGCTTATACAGATTTAAAGACGAACGCAAGAAGACGATACTAAGATACGATGGCTGGTAACACACGACCTTAAGGCCTGAATGCAAGCAGTAGGAGAGATCGCCCCACGGTTTTACAAATGCATCAACTGTAGTAGAACTTTGAATAAAATTACAGCTAAACTGCTCTTACAATAAAGAACCAAAAAAAAATTAAATTTTTTTGTGACAAACCCCTCTATGTGTCTCAAAAAAATCTATGCAGATAAGTAATGGGTTTGTATAGGCACGCACGCATGTAAGAAGTACCTAGGCGTACGCTTGCTTGCGTACGTATTTTTGAACAATTTATACGCAAGCGTGCATTCCTCTATAAGCACATGTTCATAATAATTTCTTCTCAAGTAGTTCAAAGACTTTCGAAACTTCGAAGCAAAACTCTTAGAAAAAAAAAAGGCACTGTACAATATAACGTAACACTGTGTGGCGTTCGTTTAATGTTCATACCCCCGCGGCTCTCTTAAGAGTCTAACACATTTCACTCCAAGAGATGGTTTGTGGTGATTGTATATGGCCGACAAGCACTTAACGTAAAGGAACCAAAAATTTTTGCCCGATTTTAACCAAATGTGCATTTTCCCCAACGTATTTTCGTAACACTCTCCAACGTCAAATTTCATGAAAATGTCTCCAGTAGGAGCGGCGCTAAAATACAGGGTGTCGCAGGAGTTGAAGTCAGTACTTCGGGATTTAATTCCAGAGTTGATTCTGAGTCAAAAAAACTTCGTATACTCAGGGGTACATTTGACAACGATTCAGGAATTATGATGTGGTGCGGATACATTCACTCAGCGTGTGGTGTTCGCCAGACTCTCATGCGCGGAACACAGAAGCGGGCAGAAATTCTTCTTGTACTAGTGCGTGGACTACACTGGACCATGTAAATAATGTTTTAATCTTCCTCCACATTTCGCTATACTTGACGTTCAGCACGGCGGCTTACACCTGGAATGGAAACTTTTACTCGCACAACTTAGTGAACGCGAGTGAACACACGTCTGTCGGGGATTCGTCGTCGAGGATACCCTAGCCGAAGTCCTTTGACAGCAGCAGTGGTGTTACCGTTGCAAAACCCGTAAACAAAATGCATATCGGTGTATTCTTCATAGGAAAATGGCATTTTTACAGTTACTGTTCACTGAACAGTTGCCACAGCACGACATGAAAGCTCAGTTTGCTATCTGAAGCACTCCTGGTCTTGTATCATGAGTTAGCCCGCCCAGTGCGCACCCGCTACACTTTAACTGCTCCAAACTCAGCAACCGTTACAAATCGGACCCATGTGTACGTATACAGTATGATATTTCCGACTCAGAATTAGCTCTGTTATTAAACCCTGCAGTACTGACCTCAACTGTGAGAGTCTAACGAACATTAAACAGAGAAGGATTGTATCAGTACCACATCCAGCACATTTTCAGCATCTTGAACTTGCGGACATGTGTAGCTGGTTGTAATTGTGCCGTTGGATTAATTATAACTCCCATATGATTCGTAACATTTTGTTCACCGAGGAGACCCACTTTACCAGCGATGTAGTCAACAATACAAGGAACTCCCATTTATGGGATCGTGATAATCCTCAATGAACTGTCGAAAGCAATTACCAACATCGCTTTTCCGTAAACGTGTGGCGTGGTGTCATTGGTGACCAACTGATTGGTCCGCACATTTTTCCGCAACATGTGACAGGTGATATTTACGCCAACATTTGCAAGATGAACTACCAGCACGTTTAGAGAATGTTCCTCTACAAACACGACGACAAATGTATTGCCAGCATGACGGAGCGCCGCCTCATTTCAGTAAGACAGTATCTGAATCATAAATTCCCAAATCGATGGATTGGTCGTGGCGGTGCACAGAATTGACCGCCACGGTCACCGGTTCTGAACCCATTAGATTACCATGTGTGGGGTAACATGAAAGCTATGGTGTATGCACACAAGGTGAACACGAGTGAAGAACTATTCAAGCGAATTCTCAGCGCTGCAAGAAGCATCAACAACGCTGCAGTGCTTCGTAAGGTTACAAGTTCTCTGGCCACACAAGTCAGAAAATGCATCCAAGCAGATGGAGGACGCCTCGAATAATTTGCTGAGTATTGAACGGCCAATCTGTAACTGTACATTTAACAATATAGCTCAATAAATGCACAATGCTCCTCTTTCCTTTCTAATTTACTGTAATTTAAAAACTTGTAACTCCTGAACCGTTGCCAATTGTACCCGCGTGTATGTGACTTTTTGTCTCAGAATCAGCTCTAAAATTAAATCCCAAAGTAGTGACTTTAAATCCTGGAACACCCTGTAAACAAATACACGGACGGGCAGACAGACAGACGGACGGATCAGCAGCAGGCTGTTTATAAAAACGAAAAGCCCACAGTTGTATAGGAATGAGACCTCAAAATTTCACACAAATGTGTTATACAAAAAATATACTTCTGATAGATGGTCTTGGGAATAAAATGTATAAAATCACATATTGTTGGGTTATTTAAAAAAACAAATATATACAATTTTGTACATCTACGTTTAGGTTTGTAGCGCTTCAGTATCTCAAGCGCTACTATATGGAATCGCTCCCATTGTTAACTGGTTGAACGTTAAGCCGCACTACTGTATTGGTGTCGCTATAAACACGATCGCGGAAAGGGGCCCTTGGCCTCGTCAATCTGTGCGTTTGTCCGTCTGTCTTTATTGAACGGCGCGACTCCCAGCGGAAACATTTTTGTAAAAATTTTTTCCCCCACGTCTTTTCAGAAACATTCCGATTTTACCGAACATGGAGTAAAAACGACGGACACTTAGCATGCAGACTTTTTCACATTTTTACAATATTCTGCAATTAGCGTCTTTATAACTGACAGCATTTTTTCTCTGACATAACAAATGACATGTTTGCTGGTATCCTAGAGACAGAATGCATTTTATATAGCCATACGGAATGCAGTGCACTAATTTTATAATCGAGTTTGTACCTCTGTAAGTTTCGAATTGAGAGTCAAGAAATAGATGAAGATCCGAGCAACTGACACATACTGAGCGATATGTGAGGAAGGAGAGCACTGAAATAAATTATAGTGCGTATCTTTAACGTTGCACCGTGCATTTTGTAGTTTATTTAAGTAACACACCAACAAATGCACATAGATAGTCTTTAATAATCTAAAATTTACATTAAAACACTTAAAAGGCTCCTACACGTTTCGATCATACGATCATCCTCAGGGAGCATACTTTGTTCCTTGCTGAAGTTACAGTTTACAACACTCTGTTATTTATTTGTAAATAACTGAGTGTTTTAAACTGTAACTTTAGCAAGGAACAAAGTATGCTCCCTGAGAATGATCGTATGATCGAAACGTGTAGGAGCCTTTTAAGTGTTTTAATGTAAATTTTAGGTTATTAAAGACTATCTATATGCATTTGTTGGTGTGTTACTTAAATAAATTATAGTGCATGTTGTGATCTCTAAAGATTATTCAAGAACACAATCCTAGGGACAATACTACAGTGAACGCGGTAAAGTGTTACGCCCCGACGATAATTCCTAACTTGTTTGCACAAGCTCCAATTCATTTAAATATACGTCAGACGTAGCCCATTTTTTTTATCATTAATCGTGATACCAAACACCGGCATTCGAACCAGGACAAAGGATAAAAAGCTGTTGAACACGGCTCGGTTTACCCGTCCAGGCTTATGTCCACCGTCATGAGTATTTAAACAGAATGTTAAACGAAAGATCATATTTTAAACAAAACAATTTAATCACGGCTTACAAGACTGCACACGAGGCTTCAAAATAACGCCATCATTGTATTAAAACGACAGACAGACAGACAGACAGAACCCCACGAACTCCGATGTTTTTAAAAATGTAAAAATCTTTCCATTAAATGGTTCGTACAGTACATGGTCGTGGTTCAGTCGACGAAGTATTTCATTATTTTTTCACGGATTTGCTGAAAATGTTGTCACGATTGCGGACCGCGCAGTGGATACGAGCGACTCGACACTGAAAAGTTTTGTGACAGGGCGCTACAAGCCTACACTTCTGCTCCCTTTCTGACTTCGGCTGTTAATTATAATTAAGTTAAAAGCTGGAAATCAGACACAATCTGCCTGGGAATGGTGGAAATGTTACAACTGGAAACCAGGCTCACCGTCACTGCAACAAAAGATCGAAACTGCAAATCAGACTGACCGTCACCACACACAAGCAATAACATTGGAAATTAAACTGGTAAAGTATCCAATACATGACTGAAACAAAACAGCCTAAAATCAGTACTCACTTTATACAGGACTGAAGTGACAAATGTCGTATTTAGACTCGCAACTTGCTTTTTCCACAATTTTCTAAAACTATTAGCAATAACATATAAAGGTAAAGTGATCCCGTTACAGACCCGGTGTGGCCCAGAGGGTGGGTAGAGGTATAGCTCTACTCTTCCATGGCCGCGGCATTAGAAAGGGGTGAGTGGTTAGCAGCACGCCCCGGCCGCACTTTACTCCTGGAAAAGACACGGTATCCATTTTAGAGGAGGCTGGGTGGGCCCCAGGGCCGGTCTGGACGGGCGGAAAATCTCGTCCCCACCGGGATTCGATCCCGGACCGTCCAGCCCGTAGTCAGTAGCTTAAAATCATATCCTCGTTTTACACAGGACAGAAGTGATAAATGTCGTACTCAGACTCGCAACTTGCTTTTTCCACAATTATCTAAAATCATTAGCAATAACAATATCATAAATATTCCTGAATGTAAAAAAAGAAAGTAATAGAAACAGAAATAGCAATATATTTTGCTTTTGATTTGCATCGATCATCCCATTTCAAGATTTTATACATTGAAAAAATATATACGGTTAATTAGATATAAAGAACAGATTGTAACGAAAGGTAAAGATGGAAAAAATGAACAAAAAAAGCGGTTGTGGGATTGAAAGACAAGTTGCGAGAGTCTGAAATGACTCGCCCGGCTCTTAACAGTGTTTCACAGATTTTCACTACCCTTTTCTAACGCCTTCACAAGCCTCTGACGGTAAAATGATTCCACTCTTCTTCTTTCTCGACCAGAACACTTCTAAGTTTGTTCAAGACAGGACGTTGGCCTCAAGGACTCTTGAATAACTTTCTAATCATTAAGTCATGATTTCTACAAGACCACTAAAGCTGAGGATAAGACATCTTATTAAGGTCCACTTCTTACCACGAAATTATTTCAACAATCACTGGCAGTCCCTCCGAGAAATGTCCTTTGGCTTTGTCCAATGACTATTGTCACCTCAATAGCACAGATGATACAGAGACTAAGGTACGATCTGTACAATCGAGCAGTCGAGGGCTTAATCCACAGTGGATGCAAGAACTTTTCTCCCCACAGTGTCCGGACTGGCTCTAGGGCCGACCCAGCCTACCATCCAACGGTTACCGGAGGCCCTTACCGTGACAGAAATCGGCCTTGGCGGGAAACGGCGAGAATTACAATGCATGGAGCTCTATCGCCAGTATTCGGCCTCCAGTGTTATTAAACGAGCAAATTCCAGTCTGACACTACTTTTCACTCCTGTATCACAAATATACAGAATGAAACGCGCGACGTGTTTCGGCATGCTCACTTCTGGTCTGGCCCACAATAATACTAAAACGAAGTCGTGTTTTCTTCTTCCTGTATCTAATCACGTACCACGCTGTAAAGACCCACGGGGTATGGGAGATAGTACGAGGGCTGTCCGGAAAGTATCCCGCCATTTTGAATATCTCGAGAACCGGTAGAGTGACCTTGATGTAACTTGGCAGCCAGTCAGAGGAAACCTTACTGCGTCTTCGTGAACAGTCACTCTCCCGTGGGACTAGTAAGTCGGCAGTGAGACGCCGTTGACCAAACTTGTGTGCTGTGTGACCGTCACATTCACACTGACCGAGCGAGAAGGTCAGCTTCATCACGACAATGAGCCTGTCCATTCTACAGCTCACGTGCAGCCTTCTTTTTTTGGCAAAACATTGCATCACCCAGGTCTGCCAGCACCCGTATAGCCCAGATTTGACTCCCTGCGACTTCTAGGTTTTGCCAAAGCTAAAATCGCCCTAGAAAATGAGGAGATTTGTGAATGCGACAGTCACACAGTACACAATCTCAGTCAACGGCCTCTCACTGCCGACTGACTAGCCCCACGGGAGAGTGACTGTTCACGGATGGACAGTAAGGTCTCCTCTGACTGGCTGCCAAGTTACAGCAAGGCCACGCGACCGGTTCTCGAGATATTCAAAATGGCTGGATACTTTCCGGACAAGCCACGTACAGTTCCACAAATTATTATTCTCAGTACCGGTTCGAAATGAATAGTCAGCTTCACGTTCCGGCCATTTTAAGCCTGGGAACTGGGCCACCATTTACCAGCTGGTTACACCCACAGCCGGTCTTGATGTTCCGGAGAAGAGAAAAGTCTCTGCCCCTGACAGGAATCAAATATTGATCCCCCGATCATCCCTCCCGTGGCATGGTCACTATACTGACTAAGCTATGGATACGAATTAAAGCATCCCCTTCTGTCAGCCAGACCTGCTACTGGAATAGGAGTGTTTTGCTACGTAGAATTCGGAATATAGAGTGCTGTTGGCGGCGTTGATGAAGATTCTTATCTTCTGAAATGTTAGTTCGTGTTGACGGATGAATAACTAAAGATGATTTGAGGGGAAAATAGTACCTTCAAATTCAGGTTCAAGTAGTACAAGAAGCAAAGACCTAAAAAATATGCTTATTAAACGGCGAATATTTTCGGCCCCAAGCTTGGGTCATCAGGCCATAATGATGCATGAAATTGAATACATCCAGAAACTGAAAAACACTAAGTAGGCGTTTTATGTTCTGTTGGCCGTGAATCTCTATATAATATCGTAAATGAAACCAACTTGGTGCACTATTTACTCTTAGTTTATTTCGTAAATTTTATTTATAACCTCTACTACATGTTTCGGACCTTTCCAGGTCAAATCATCAGGAGGAACCACTGTATTTATGCGGCACTTGGTAATTGTTATTCTGTACAGCTGACTGTCTCGTATGCAGGATTCATAACAGACAGTCAGCTGTACAGAACAGCAAGTACCAAGTGTCGCATAAATACAGTCGTTCCTCCTGATGATGGGCTTGGAGAGGTCCGAAACGTATAGAGGTTATAAGTAAAATTGATGAAATACACTAAGAATAAATAGTGCACCAAGTTGGTTTCATTTACGACATTAAGCAGGAGATCTCCCATTTTACCTCAAGACACATTAGTAATATATGTGAAGAATGCAAGATGACAACAGTATAAAGATAAAAAGCCCAAAGACGTGTTCAAAATAACTATTTTGTTATAACACAATTTTGTTACAAAACAATTTTAATGTACCTTGATGTGAAATGTGAGATATCGTGCTGAATGATTTTTAGTTCCTGCATGTATTCAATTTCTTTGTTGTTCTGACCTGATGATGGCCCAAGCTTGGGGCCAAAATAAACACATTAAAAAATTGGCTTGTGATTGGAAATTTTTTTAGAGCTTTGTGACTGATACGCCAGCGGGGATGTTCCTTAGAAAGTTAAGTACAGGAAGAGTGACTTGCAGTGCTTGACCCTAACGATGACAGTAATACTGATGTTCGAAACGTCGGTAACTAGTTGCCAGTCGACATTGGCATACTAAGCCACAACACTTGAATCTTCATTCTGCAAACACACCATTTCTTGCCCACTGTCCTGTATTCACTGAGGCTCCAGTGGTCTCCACCCCTTCCAAGGGTCCCAGGCGGCCTCGTAACTGGCACCGCAGAGATTGGGGTGGGGGGGGGAGGATACGGCGAGAAATTGGGGAGAAATGCTGGCCAAAAGCTGACGTGAGAAGTGATTTCGAAGACAGCCGCATTCAGCGCCACTTGTATTACACGGTGGCAGGTAGCGTGTTAACACACGTCCATTGTTCTAGTGTTTAGTTTTGCATCCGCTTTATTGAGAAACGCAGTTTACTGCCTGCTCACAGATTCGAACAAGAGGGCATATCACGTGATCCACCGTCACACCAATCAGCTTGATATTCTCTAGCGGTTTTCACAATTTAATACGAAATTTGTTGATTCCAGAACTACGGACTATCACTTCAATCGAAATCACTTACTTTAACGGCTGTAAATTGTGACAGTGGAACGTACGAATCGCCCACTTAGAGGCAAACAAATTTATTTAACCCACGTAAATATTTCAGGTTGACACTGATGCATTCATTTACAGAAATTGTAATTAACTGGTGGAAAAGGTGCATTGAAATTCAAAGGGGAGCCATTTCCATCTATCTTTCTCCTCCGTTCCTTCCATCTTTTTCTATATCCCTTTCGTACCGTTGTCTCCTTCCCTTCCGTTTTTTGTTAAAATAAACAGAGAAGTTAAATTTATATTCCTTAGGCGCACAATTGGAAACATAGAGCTGCCATCTGAGTAAACGAGTCAAAATTACGTTTTTCCGTAGAAATGCGTGAGAACGGCCTAATGTACATATTGCGTCACATACCGTCTATGATTGGGACTGTGTGTGTTTGTGTGTGTACGTGTGTTTGTGTATGTGTCTTTGTGAGTTTGTTTGTGTGTGTATGTATCTTTGTGTGTTTGTTTCTGTGTGTATGTGTGTGTGTGTGTGTGTGTGTGTGTATCTTCGTGTGTTGGTGTGTGTATTGGTGTTTGTGTGTTTATGTGTGTTTGTGTGTGTATGTGTGTGTGTGTGTGTTTGTTTGTGTGTATGTGTTTGTATGTGTGTATGTCTGTTTGTGTATGTGTCTTTGTGTGTTTGTATGTGTGTGTGTGTACATGTGTGTATATGTGTGTGTGTGTGTGTTTGTATATGTGTGTGTGTGTGTGTGCGTGTGTGGTGTGTGTGTGTGTGTGTG
>Ga0136643_10008665_pt1 | contig 14893 bp, 10 predicted proteins | sample TergutLab28metaG_FD_96883 | JGI IMG/M metagenome (GOLD analysis project Ga0136643, IMG submission 96883) | Labiotermes labralis P1 segment gut microbial communities from Petit-Saut dam, French Guiana - Lab288 P1 (version 3) (version 3) | ecosystem: Host-associated > Arthropoda: Insects >... | reverse complement strand
TGTGCAGGGAAATGAATGGCTGGTGCCTCAAGTTGCACTGCTGCACACCTGGGCTGGTGAGGACCAGTGCAGGGTCAACCCCTTACAAAGGTACTACCTCTCCCATACCCATTGAGCCCTTATTATTATTATTGTTGTTGTTGTTATTATTATTGGGCCTACTACTACTGTAGCTTCTGCTGCTGCTGCTACTACTACTACTACTACTACTATGATGAAACATTATTTTTGTTAAGTTTGAAGGAAGGAGGTGTTTTAAAATTATATGCATCATACATCTTCTGTGACAAAATGTCCTTCTTTGGTAGGTGGGTGTTCAGCTCTCCAAGCCTATTTGCCATACTGAAGGAATGGTTAGAGCCCCCACTGAATGAAGCTAAGCCTTCGTTTGTGGGTAAGTAACTTTCTGTTGCAGCAGTGGATGTGGATTTCTGGAGAGATCTGAAGACACCTCTTTCCCTGACATGCCCACATATACACAGAGAGAAAGGGGTAACTAGAAACATCAACAAAATTCTGTTTTCTATCTACTACAATAATAAAGGCATAGTTTGATTTTTCAGTATGTAGTCCAAAGGTTCAGAAAGCGAGGAGATTTTGTACTCCTTTATGGTAGTGTGTATGTTGGTTATGGCAGGGTCCAGTTTTACCATCGGGTTGAATTTAGGATTTAATTATAATACTGTAAATTCTAATGTCCTAGGAGTTGTAATTGCCTTGGTGAATTCAGCCTGTCTAGGCTTGATATTATGGTCCTTAGGATCTGTAGGCATTTGGAGAATGCAGTTTTGTGATATCGAAACCCCTGCTTTATATGAAGAACAGGGGCACAGAGACATGTTCATATACATGCATTGTGCATAAGTATCACTTGCATGCAGGCTGTAAAACAATCTCCAACTTTTCATTGGCCAACTTGGTTTAATCTGATGATCAAAATGTGTTCATTTTCCGTGTAGATTATCGGTAAGGGAAATGTCTCCTGGCTGTGTCATGAGCACTGCACCAGATAAGTTTATTTATACAGTTGTCATTCAACTGCCTCTTACACCTGATGCCTATCATTTGACTAGTCCAGCATTAAAGGCCTTCCCAGTACCACTAGTATAGCTCTGGGGGGCAATTAGTACACACAATCCTACCACGATAAGGTGGAGAGACCGTCTAGATCAGGGATAGCAGAACATTTTGAGGGCGCATGCCCGTTTGTCTATCAGTTTCAAAGAAATTCTTTTTCTTGCCTGTGGGAATTTTGTAGAACAAAATAAGGTCTTGGACTCGTCCATGATTATTATTTATTACTGACATTATTATTCATTTATATTATAATTATATTATATAATTAATGCAGAATATTATGATTATGTTTTGAATACAGGCCTCTATGATTAGTGTGTTAAGGTAAAGAATTAGGAATTAACTGAGGCTGTTACTACCTGTTTGAAAATAATGCAATAAACAAGTAAAATTAAATTGAATGTTTCGTAATTATTACATGTGTACTTACTTACATACATACTTACTTACTTAATTACTTACTGACTGACTGACTGGCTGGCTGACTTACTCACTCATTCACTCACTCACTCACTTACTCCATGGAGCAGAGTCCTTCTTGTGAAGCTAAGCAGTTTTCAGCTAGTCAAGAAATTCCCCGCATTTTATGGAACCCGAAGGTTCAACATTATTGTATGATATAGATCACACATAGTATCTAAAAACATAGTAGTTGTGTTTACAATAGATTTTTTCCTGCCATTAAAATGCTGTACCCATCGTTGACACTGCTAGCACCCATGCAGGCATTGTAATATGTACGTTTAGGGATTTTCTCGTCAACGAGAAAGTTTATAACTACACATTGCCGAAACCCTGTCTCCTTATACTGAAATATGACCACATGATGGGGGCAGGTATTGTGATTTTCATTCCATTGTGAGACAATGGGTGGAAGTAGTCGTCATACCACACAATGTAGTATTGCGTTGTGTTTGGTCATAATTTGACAATGCTTGTGAATTGCACTTGGTATTGAAGGCCATAAGACAGTAATTCAAGTAGGAAATCTTTGTGGGTTTCAAAGTGCCATGACAGGAAGATATATGGAAATATTAAATGTTGCAGCACTAAGTATTTGCACTTGAGTAGCAATGACCATTGACCTCCACCAAGTTCATAGGTTAAGAATGTCTGAAACTGTACCTCCACTCCCCATATGCCTTGATGGCATACACAGAGACACCTTCAGTTATGATTTTTTATATTTCATTTCTATACAGAGAGCCTTGAACTGAGACAGTTCACGCTGGGAGACCAGACACCATATGTGAAAGCTGTGCGTGTGTTTGATTTGAACCAGGGGACATGTATCCCACTCTCAGCACAAAGTCTCCAGCAACCTCCAAGTGGTCTAGCAGTGAGGGTGCATCATCAGGTGGTGCTAGAAGCAGATGCATGCCTTGAAAGTGATGACTTCCAAATGGTTATTAGGACAAGACTTTTTGGCAAAGGGTAAGTCACACAGTTGAGTCACTAAAAAAAGGGACAGTGTGTTGTGGAGCAGAGTCAAATGAAACAAAATGTTGCAAGGTGCAATGAACTTCACTGCACTGTACTGTAGTGTACTGTACTGCAGTAAAATGAAACAGACCTGTTCTAAAAGGTAACACATGTGTTAACATACTGTTCTTCCACAACACTTAATTGCTTTTAAGAAAGTTATTATTGATTTTTTTAATCTTACAAATGTAGACCACAAAAAAATGAAATGACCTAATTTTGATTTTTACATACCAGACTCTTTTGCAGAACAGGTAAACACATGTTCTTGAATACCAGTATGCCTCTATTTTACAGCATGCATGCACGCTTGTGTGCACACATACACACACACACACACACACACACAGAAGCATAATTCTGAAGTATTTTTTGTCATATCTGTTGCTAGAAACTGCAGTGTGTGGAATGTTTATTTGGTCCCAGAACCATTTTCCTTAAAATTTAAGCCAGGGAAACATGATTTTGTTTGACAAGTAAATGCTTCATAATGAATTGTAGTTCAAACAATGAACATGACACTGTAGTGACATTAACACATGAATACAAAGAATGGGAGATCTGTGAGGTACTATGATTTTCATTTATCAGAACTGATTCTGAGACAGTGTTTTCTTCGACTAATTGTGTTTTAGGTTTTGTCCTGCCAGTTAACAGTTTATTGTTTGTGGCAATATTTTGCTGGTCTCTGAAAACACCTAGTTGATTTTTGTTGTCCTTTGATCCATGTGACTCCTGATCAGTAAAATACTTAATAGTCTCTTTATTTTTTAGAGCTGGAATGAGAAACTTAATGTTTTAAATGTGCAGTTAGTCATCAGCAACTCATTTAATTCGTTCCATGTGTAATTATTCTAAAAATCAAACCTTCCTTTTGTTCAATGCAAATGGCACCCTGAGTTGTCAGAAGGTGGCAGGTAGAATATCCTTCCTTTGACACTATCAAAATTAAGAAGTATGAATCAGAAGTGGCTGGTGTTTATAAGCTAACTGTAAATTAAATTAAATTTTGATGCATATCTTTTCTCTAAATGGCTACAGATATATTGAAGTTCAAAGAGAAAGGGTCTAAATTAAAGTGTAGAAATATTACGATGTATGATATGCAGTTTTAAATGATTGTTGCAATGTTTGTAAGAATTTCTTCTGAGTACTAATGGTAATTGAAATACACATGTATTTACTCCTTAGTGGTGGATTGGATCTGGATGTAGCAGTGGAGAAACTGAATATTAGTGGAAAAATTTATGCAACATTGACACTGGATATGGACGCGCCTTTCCCACACATCACTCACTTGAACCTGACGTTTATAGAGCAACCAGAAGTTTGGTTCAGCATTCGTGTGCTTAAGGTAAAGTCAAGTTGATTTTTTTTAATGATCAGCAACCACTAAGTATTGTTGAGGTGAACTGCAGTAAAAAATTGTGATAACATTTTTATGTTATAATGCTTTGATCTGGCTAGGGGATGTACTAGCAGACCACAAAATCTAGATGGATGTTAAAGCAAGAGTTGCACTTCTTAATTCAATGAAAGCTGTTAATGTTGTGATTGGAATAAATGGTGTGAATTATGTAGCCAGGGCTACCCTAGTCCACTCTGTGGCAACAGGAGCCCCTGCAGTCTCAGGGCCCTTGTGGCTAAGCAACTTGAAAATTCCAAACTGTGCAGTACCTGGATGTATATGTATGTGTAGGATTGCTCATAATATGTAATTTCTTTCACGGTTCAGATGTAATAATAATATTAATTTACAATTGCTTGCAGCTGCTCATCTGACCCATACAATTTATTGGCAGGCAGAAATGGCAGTAAACAAAATGAATAGTAAGATTTGAGGTTCTTGTTTGGTGAATGTGAAGATTACTGTATACTTGGATGTCATGCTGTACAGTCTAATGGAAAAACATTAACATTTTAGTTGGAGATTGCAGGTTTCTTCAGAACATTGGTAACATTTTGCCAGACTGCATGAGTTCACATCCCAGTAGACAGTAATCTTAAATTTAATATCAGTTGGGCTATGCATTGTGACTGTAATTACCCACATACAAAACAGATGCACACAATTAACATGAAATCAAAAGTCATCCACTTAGAACACTCCTACATGTTTCAATGATAAATTGCCATCCTCAGGGAGACATTTTATTCTACTCTAATTTTAAAGTAACAGTTTTGCACAACTTGATTCCTTTGGGTTGAAAACTAAGATATGCGATATTTATGTGCATATAACCACATACAATATAAACAGTGAAATACAGATCAGTATACAGTGTAAGTTGTGTATATAATATCAGGATATACATTGACATAATTTTTTTCTATTTTACTTTTAAATTCACTGTTTTGAAGGACTTGATCCTTTTGGATCAAAAACTTCAGTTCTAGGTGTTTCTGTGTATATAACCACATGCAATATAAACAGTGGCACATCAGTGATTTTTATGCAAGAATATGTCAGCATGACATTATGTATAGTATTCACGTTTTTATAGTTATAGTTGTCATTGTGTTTTTTAACATTGTGTAAACTGGATGTGTTAATTTTGTATTCATTTGTATTAATGTCTCCCTGAGGATGGCAGTTTATCACTGAGACATGTAGTACAGCTCATGTATATGGATGATTTGTGATTTTGTATAAACTGTGTGCATTTCATGGTGTGTGTATGTGATTGTAGTGAAGTTCAGAATTAACCAAAAAGAAGGTATTTTATATGGCTGTGGCTTTCATTGTGAAGCAAAATATGTGACTTTTTATCATGGCTCATAGGCTTAATGTAAATAATGACTTTTAAGACAATATAAATCAGGGGCAGTAGAACATAAATTAGAACATGAAAAAGAAGAAAATTAGAGAGAGAAAGGCTTTTAGAAGAGTCTGTAATGATTTAGCATTCTGTGGCATAAAAAGTTATGTATGTCAACATGTGTCATAAGTAACATTACTGATTTTAGTGGAAAAAGCATAATTTTGCAAGAGGATAATTCTGAGGTACATAACTGATGTTACGTTTGTAGACTGTTTAATAATTGTGAATCAACTGCTTGGTTTGATCCAGTGGCTGATATATGATGTATAGTAGTGACCCATTGGCTTGTTCACTTCAGGTCATACGTTGATTGTACCTTTGTTGCTCATGAAAACTTCCTGGGAACGAGATTATTTATAGAACTGAAGAATCATGAAAATATATAATGTTGCAAGTTAATTTACTTATTCTGTGGAAGATGATGCATTGTTGTAAAATTTTAATTTCATTTCAACAGCAGCTATTTGAGAATGGTTTTTGTTGATGACATTACATTAAAAAAACACCAGAATCTGATTGCATGACAAAGTAAGGAGAACTAGAAGTTTGTGTGAAGGCTGTGGCTGACCCTTACCTCTTTTCCTTCTTCTCTTACCTCCTCCACACTGATGCACATTGAAGTCTGATGTATTAGTGAAATATTTCTACAAAACCCTGCATTTTGTAATTAGTAATCTCTAATTTGTGCTGCTTTGCACATAGAGATGAAATAATTCATAGGACTGTAAGCCTAGCAGCTTCATTACATAAGTTTTTCATTTAATTTCACTTCACTATTTTATTGCCATAAAACTGGTGTTTAAGACAGCATAAACGTCACTCTAGGTTGATGGTGGATGGAGGAAGAGCAGATTCCCTATTGCAGTAATGCGGAGTGCAGTGATAGTTCATATGTGGAAACTTGCAGTGTTGTACTGCTCCGATACTCCTCTTATTAATGTCCTTATTATTGTATTGTGACTGTAGGGGTTGAATTTAGAATAACTGATTTTATAATATTTTTACTAAATAGGCTGTCCAAATAATGGAAGTTCCAATTCTTAAAACTTGGATACATGCGCTGGTAATGAATGCTGTAGTGACATCATTGGTAGATCCTGGCAAAGTGGATCTGAACTTGACCTCTCTTGACAGACGAACTCCAAGCCAAGATGTTGGAGACACATTTGCACAGGGAGTTCTTACAGTTACTTTGTCAGTAATGCAACCAGGTGAGTGACAAATGTCAGTACTTGTTTCATCAGTCTTTGTAGCACATCTGACCCCATTTTCACAAGAAGAGTTGTTGAATGTGTCTATAATGGCACCTGTCCTCAGAGACGTATGTACCGTGTACTTTTGTCCAGTTATTCTTATAGTGTTATTTATGCAAAAAGTGTTTTTGTGAAAATCGGGGGTGGGGGGGGGGGTTCTGGTGTTTTGTCTGTAGCATAAGAAATAATAAAATAATAACAATTATTTTAGTTAATAATTAGTAGACTTCTGAAAATCTACAAAGAGATTTAAAAAAAAAACATCATAAAAGTAATACATGATGTGATAAGGGGAAAGGAAAACCTTCTATCACAGCTGAACTTCAGTGGTTATTCAATCTCAAACTGTACTACATGTTTTGGCCTTATGTGGCCATCACCAGGTACTTGTGTTTGTAACATTTTTGGGGGACCTCTGTATACACAAATTCTAAGTAAGATTGAAATAACCTTTTAGAGAAGTTTAAACATGTTTTGAGCCCAATTCTTACCAAAACATGCTAAATCTGTGTTGAAATATATTGCAAACAGCTATTTTAAATTAAGCATTTCCTTAAAGATTATGTGTTATTGGTTTCTTATCCCCCATTTTATGTAAATGTGAACATGTTCATCAGATTTCTGTTGGTAGTGTTCAATAACATCTTTGTTTATTTCAAGCAAGCACGAAGTAATTTTATCCAAAGATGAGGTTGCTTTAGTTTTATTTAAGGGGAACTTGCTGCTCTTGTCTTCAGAGTAGGAAATATTTATTTATGAGATAAAAATAGTTCATGGGTTTTAAAAATATGAAACCTTATTTTGTACACTTCATATGCAATCCTGTCATGTTCCTTTGGTACAGGTTGTAAGCTCACTTAACCTGGTTTGCAACTGAAGTCATACTTGGATATTCCTGCTATTATACTGGGGGGGAAACAGTTTATATGTATGTAGGACAAACGAGCCGTAGCCTGAACATACGTTTCCAAGAACATATAAGATACATTAAGAACAACAATCCCCAGTGAGCATATGCCCAACACATTCTACAAAACCAGCATGAATATGGCCAGATGAATAGTACAGGGTGTTTCAAAAAGAGCTTTACAACTTTGAAAGCGTATAGAAATTTATACAGAGGACATACACTACGTTTTGAACTGTCAAAATGTAGCAAAACACACCGAGTTTTACCTCGGATAGTTATGGTTCATTTGACTTCCACTGGTAATGCGGCAGACTGCCACATTTGCAAAAGTGACGCCAGAGATGCTACGTAGCGTGTGGCAAGAGACTGACTACAGTTGGGACGTCTGCCGCATTACCAGTGGAAGTCACATTGAACCATAACTATCCGAGGTAAAACTCGGTGTGTTTTGCTACATTTGGACAGTTCAAAACTTGTATATGTCCTCTGTATAAATTTCTATATGCTTTCAAAGTTGTAAAGCTCTTTTTGAAACACCCTATATAATGACCTTACTAAAACCTCTAAATAACCCAAACATGCTCATCCCCTACGAACAATAGTACATCCAAACCCTCTACCAAGAAGGCAAACTCATTCCGGAGCAAAGCCCAGGAGAAATAAACCCACTATTTCAAACGGTCATTAACCCTCAGCCCCAACATACCACATGAACAGACCAGTTGTGCTTCAGCCTGCAACACGGACACTACTCAAACCCAGCCGCACCAAATCTCCCAACACGCAACGAACCGAAGTATGTACAATCTCAAATTCACATAACAAAGTACATTAACAATGCACCAAATTACCAATCAACCAACGAACATACCACACACAAGAGGACACAATGATCACAAAGCATAAAAGATAACGGTCAATATCAATAAAAATACGCCTACCAACTACAACAAAGTGACAAACCACATCACACCAAACACACACCACTAAACGCCATAAATTTACACTAACGCTAAATCCTCCGTCTTTACAGAACAAAACGACTGATGTGGTAATTCAACAGCACAGTTGCAAGCTCCTGATGATGGATATATTAATGTCCGAAACATGTTGAGTACATAAGAAGTTAAATAAAATAGCAAGTGACATCAAGTTGGTCTTTTATTCTTCAGCTAGTTTGTAAATATTTTTCATTATCCACACAAATTATTTTGTCTGAAACAAATCTTTATTATTCGGTATGATTTGGAGTTCTTGATAACCTCATAGTTCTCCAACTCTTTAGCAATCTGATGTTGGTGTAGGTGAAGGAATCTTCTTTCTTTTGGTTATGTCCATTGTTTTAATTTTACTAGAGTACTGCAATTAGAAGCTAGCCATGCTTACATCTCCAAGTAAAGTTAAGCACCTAATCTCCTCACCAAAACCCTGTATGCATTTTTTTTTCTCAATATGTGCCACATGCCCAGCCAGTCTTGTTCTCCTTAATTTTATCATCCCAAAAATACTTGAAAGTTGTCATTTTGAATTTTCTCCCTTGTCCTGTTCCTTCCAGCTCTTAGCCTCAAATATATTTCTCAGCACTCTTATCCTGTGTTCTTCCCTGAACTTGAGAGACCAAGTTTCAAACCTGTATAAAACAACAGACTATTATTTTATAATTCTGTATAATTTACTATATTCATCCTTAGACAGACAAAGTAAGACAAAAGGTTTGTGAACTGACCGGTGGCAGCCATTTTCCGAGTTAAATTTGTTTCCTTATTTCTTCATGCAGGCAATTTTGATTTGTTAGTGTCTTTTCTAAATGTTTGAACTTGGCCATATTTTCAGAGGATTTATTAGCTTTATTTATGTTGTGATTTTGTTCTGAATTGTGTTTGCAAGATGAGATTATATTTTCTCATTATTTATTTCTAAATGTTGGTTTGGTTCTGCCAAACAACAGTAACATTATAAACAGTTTCCAAGATAGTGTAGTTGGTATTGAAATATCTCTAGGCTGGATGACTGAAAAATGGAGGTACATTCCTAACAGAGGCAAGACATTTTTAACTCTTCCCAAGCATCCAGACAAGTTCTAGCACTCACCCACCTTCTTGTTCTGTGGGTACCATGAATCTTTTTCCATAGGAATGAAGTAGTTGGGACATGAAACTAACCACCCTCCTGAATATGGTGCCTATTTGAAAAGTGTGTGTGTGGAGCTGCAGTTTCACATGATTTCATGGTATGCAGAGGGAAACTGCATGCACAGGCATAGGAAACCAAGTTGGTACAGTGTACTCTCAAATATTTGGGGTAATAATGGGCAAGGAGTTGCATGGATTATTGAAAAAAGGCAGATAATCAAAAACATATTGCGACACAACAAAAAGAAAAATGTAATTTATTACCATATACATAATACATTGCTAGCTTACACTTAATGCTTACGTGAATAGTGCAAGTTCTGTTTCCCTTCGAGATTACCTAATAAAAATAAATAATAAAACTAATTTATTTATTACATATATAATGCATATGTAGCTGATGCTTTTTGTTTACATAAACAGTCCACAGTTTTGTTTATCTTTGGGATTCCCTAATTAGCCATGCAATACCACCTTGGATTTTTCTAATTGCAGTTATGTATTATATTCAGAGTCCCATTAATTCTTGTCCTCGAACAAAGTGTTGGCACACTTTATTGCCATGCTGTGATCAGTGCACTTAATAATTTTTTCATCTTCTTTCACTTCATCTGCTTTTCCTCTTACAGTTGTTTTGTTACACAAGAAATAATGTTTGAATAACTCTTGTGTTGATCTCCTTTTTTATGTGAATGGGTTAGCAACCAATAATCAAGGCTTTCTTTGTCAACATTCTCAAAACTTACTAGGTTTTTATCAAATTTGTTATCTTGGGTATTTAATCTTCTTTTTAGAATCTGTCAAAATTGTATATTTAACATTAGGAATTTTCCTCTATGATTTAACAAGTGTTACTAATTTTCATTTCAACCATGCCACACAACACCTTGTATAACATCCACTATTGTCATATTTTCCCAAAAGGTTATAAAATTTTATCTTCATTAACAAGAGCTTTTAGAAGGCCATTCAATAATATTGTTTTATTGACGGTATAACTCCTTGAACCATAGGTTGAATTAAAGAAGTGGTATTCAGCGTCAAAAATTTTACACAGATCAATCCATCATCTGTCTTCAGTATAGTTTTATTTTGACATGTTGGAGCTTTATCTATAAGCTGTATTGCTTTTTGAGACAATCCTATGTTTTTTTTTTCAAAAATGGCCAGACTTCTGGGCACCACTTGTTATTGAACCAATTGTCAAAAATGTCTCTCCAGTTTGGTTATAATAATGCGTAGGGAGATTGTTGCCATTGGTGCCCTTAAATGATCTAGGGATGTTTTCCCTGTTACTAGAAGTTTATTTTTATTATTTCCAGACACATCCCACAACATTGTTGAAGGTTCTTGAGAAGAGTTGTCCTAGAGCAGATTTTTCATTCATGAGAGCTAATGTTTTTGTAGGCAAACCTTTCCAGTATGCTACAGTTGTATCTGCATTATAGATTTCATCAGACTGCAAATTCTATTCTTCAATACATTTCAGAAATTCTTTGCAAAATGTGTCAACAGATGCATTGAGTTTTTCTCCTTGCACAGCAAGTTTACAAATTCCATGTCCTTTCTTAAATCTGGCAGCCAACTGGAGGAGGCAGAGAATGTCTTCTCTGATCCCAGTGCTTCGTACAAATCTTTGGCTTTGTGTGTACATTGGGCTAGAAATAGGTATTCCTTACTATTGATGTCACAACAAATGTATCTTTATTTTAAACTATTTATTGCTGTAGTTCTTATTGAAATTTTGGTGTAAGCTCCCCAAAGATGCCAACAGTGCTGAAACATGTAGGAACTAAGTAATAAAGAGAATAATTTCAAGTGGATTGACTATGTAACATACAACTGGTTTACAATACACGTTGTATCTATGTTTATACATAAAGTACTAATCCAATTAGAAGACGTGCCACATAGATATACAAACAGTGGAAAGTATGAAGTCCGTACCATGCCTCCTTGTGATGGCATAGGGTGGTAAAAAAGAAATAAAAACAAACCATGCTGAATGGAGGAATGTTTAATTTGACTATATTTGGAAACTGAGTTCATCAAATAATTCATTACACATGTATATCTGTTGATGGTTATGTAGGGTTCTCCCACTACTATTTTTATTTTAAAATGTTGCCTATTGATGTACAGTGACATTTTAATATTTCATTTTTCTTTGGCATAAATATAATTATTTCAGGTTCAAATAATATTGTAAAGGAGAGGCTTCTTTCTCAAGTTACCTTTTATATTGTTGTAATATCGCTTTCAGTGGCTGAAATTGTCAGCTGAAACATGTTGCAAATGTGAGAAGTAAATGAATTTCAGAATGTTTGTGGTGTTGTATTAGATAACTATAGAATATGTTAATGTAAAGAATACAGACTGTAGAATTGCCCATTTGTTGGTGTTACCAAGTTTTAAACTTCCAGCTTCCTTTTGTTTTTGTTTATGTCTCTAACTGTTTGAACAACAATGGTATACTCCCTGGCATGATTAGGATTTCCCTCTTTCAATTTTCTTTTCAATTCAAGATTTTGTTTTATTGTGAGCAAACTTTCTTCCATTTTTCAGCCATTTTACAGTGTGCAACAAATGTTACGAATGTTTACAAAATTGTAAACAATGTTGCAGATAGATTTGTGCACAAGAAAAACACTTACCACCACCATAGCTAGATGTAGGCTGAGAATCATGTTGTCTAACACGCAGTAGCTACATGTTCACTGAATAAACATGAATAGGCATGGAAGATCCTGATTGCTGTATTGAGGATTTTGATTGAGCAGTTGTTGCTAAATCATGTTATTTCCCACTTTCATCATTAGTCATGAGCAACTTACGATCCTGCACATTTAACCTGCAAATCATAAAGCATTTATGGTTGCTGTTCTGTCAAATATACGTCATTTTTTTAGGTCATGTGCCTGAAGATGCCCGATGGCTAGTTCTAACACTCGGTGAGCAGCACCAGAAAACTTCACATCTCTCCCCACGATGGCAAGAAAGTTCTTCCTTCTTAATTAATTCTCTTCAGACAGATAAATTAGTTGTGAAACTGAAGAGTAAACAACTTGTCCATTCCATAACAGTGGCACAGTTTGAGCTTCAGTTGTCAGATTACAATTTGGATAGTGTACATGTGTAAGTACAAAGGTCACTTAATTCGTTCCTGTCTGCAGTGTTGACTATATTGATGTAACTATCCAGAACTTATATTTTGTATATTTCATGTGATTTGTTAGTTATTGAACTTTTTATGCATGCTTTCAATACTCACTGAAGTATGTGGGAAGAACTTTGAATTTGATAATATTTTGTAAGGTTTTTAGAACATGTAATGAAAGTATGTAATAAAGCATCATCACTGTATTATCATTGTAAGTTTGTGCATGGCAAATATGAATAATATAAAAAATGCCATATTTACTTGAATGCAACACCAGGGTTTTGTTAAATTTAGTGCTTAAATATGTGAGGTTGTCTTAAATTTGCATATGAAGCACCAAACCAGACCTGCGGAGCCTAACCAAGGCCTGCATCACCAAATCATCATGTATATACAAAAGAGAGATCAGAGCATGACTAAAGTTAACTGACACAATCTTTTTTTGGGGACTTCATCAATCATCTAATTTTTAAAGAAACAATGTTTTGAAACTCTCTGTGTATGTTTTCAGTCTGAGAAGCACCTAACTTGTTAGACCCCTTACATTGAACTATTCTCAATCACAGGGCACCACAAGAACAGTAACTTGTTAAGATGTGCACCTGAAAACAAATCTAACCAACCAGAAAATGGCTTTTGAAAAATTAAAAATTAACTACAAGATTCAAAAATAAATCCTGGACCAATCCACAAAGTAAAAACTTAAAAGAGCCATGAACTCAGACTGATCAGACCACAGACACAACACACAAATCCAGAACACATGTATTTAAAATTCTTAACACCATCTGTGGGGAAAATTGTGAATCTTCATGAGTTCAAGGAAGTTTATAAACCGAGAAATATGAGTGTGTTATTTAGTCATTGTGTGTCATAATGGCATGGCAGTGTGTTTTACTAGAAGTGACTGTGCAGAGGTTTAAGAATGCTGTATATCAAGTGCAGTGGATGGGATTGATGATGATATGTTTTGGCATGAGAGTTAAGAGGATGGGAATGTTAGGAGTGTGGGTGAGGAAGTTGAAGGCACTGACTGTGAAGGTGGAGACCTTGACACAGATTGGTAAAGGTAGATAGAATATGACATGCTTTGTGTGTTAAGAGTATGAAATGAATAGTAAAATATTTTTTCTAAGCAGACATTTTATTTTTGGGTGTCATCTTATATTTGGATAAATACATTTTCCATTGCAGACATGCTTTATTTGGTGGGTCATCTTAGGTAGTCTTCATGCATGCGGGTAAATATGGTATCATTTTTTTACCTCAGAAATAAATTTAAATATTATGCCCATTAGCCCCTAAAATTTGGAATGTGAGAAGAGTGGAAGTTTTTATCAAACTAGCATGTGTGTAGCTGTAGGTCCTCTAGTGGGCTTTCCTTCCATTGTCTTATACATTGAATCACTGAAAACTGTTATTGAAAGGGCTACAAACCTTTAGTACAGTTATATTTATATACATTATACAACCATCTGAGCACTAGTTAGCGCTTGTAATATTAGTGCAATTATGTATTCTACATTCACAGAGTGGAGACGTCTTTACCCAAGAAACAGACACCTTCATATTCCATAAACTTTCCAAATATTGGTGTAAGGTTAGAATATACAGCACTGCCTCCTATACTGTTGGAGCAACCAGCAGGTTGGCCTGTTCCTGAAGCAACAGAAGGTGGTGCATTACATGGTATGTTGCATCTTCACTGGAACCACTTATCACTTTCCATAATAAAATGCACACAGGATGGGTTGGACTGGCATCCTGTGTGTTTCTTAGGAACCCAAAGTTCCTGAGTATCAGTTCTACAGTGCCTGTTTCACACTTAAAGTCCGAAGGTTACAATGCAACCTGTACTGCTGTGTGTACTTGTGTGAACATTTTGTCTGTTTGTGTGTGTGCGCACACGCACGCGTGCACATGTGTTGGGGGGGGGGGGGGGGGGGTAAATGACACTTTTCTTTTCCCCAAAATTTCCAAAAATTTGTGTTTTGGCCGGTTGAAAGGGAACATTTTTTAAAAAAAAATTGCAGACAAAAAAAAAAATACAAAAAAAC
>Ga0136643_10008664_pt1 | contig 14894 bp, 11 predicted proteins | sample TergutLab28metaG_FD_96883 | JGI IMG/M metagenome (GOLD analysis project Ga0136643, IMG submission 96883) | Labiotermes labralis P1 segment gut microbial communities from Petit-Saut dam, French Guiana - Lab288 P1 (version 3) (version 3) | ecosystem: Host-associated > Arthropoda: Insects >... | reverse complement strand
TGTGAACTTTTTCATGAAAAAGTGATATATTCATTGAAATGACAAAAATGGGAAGAAAAGTGCCCAGGGTCCATGTCATGGGCTGGCTTACAAGTTTACCAAAAAGGCTGAAGAAGGGAAAAGAGGTGAGGGGGGGGGGGAGAATGATAAAAGCAAAATAAATAAATAAATGAAACTTCAGCATGAGCAGTTGATAGATTGAGATTCATACTAGTTAGCCAAGTTAAAGCCGGATGTTTTACCACATTGCTAACCTGTTACTTATATTCATGCATTTCTGGTCTTGTTTTTATTACGTTGAAATAGGTTGGCTGTAGGATGCATGGATTTACAAGCCGTTGAATTGTTTCCTTCCAGTATTACCGACAGGCACGCATGAGGGCCCTCCAGAAAGTTTATTCTGACCTAGATTTGGATGATGATGCTTCTGTGGGTAGGTTCAATTACCCACGTCCCATTTCAGAGCCTTCCTCACCATCATCGTCACGCCATACCACACCTGCAGCATCTCGGCATGGCAGCGATGATGAGGATGAAGTAGATGATGAGAAAGAGGTAATCACTTGTCAACTAACAAATTACACCAAATAATCTTTTTGCACTTGAGCATATGAAAAATGATGGGCATGCTAGTAGATGTAGCTTTGCATTTGGGTTCGGGGCCTCTCAGCCCTGATGTACCTAGGCCTTAATTAAGACGGGCCCTTTGTGCCCCATATCGAATCCTGGGAGCCCCGCAGCCTTACTATAGCTCCAGATGGCCCCCAAGCCTAACCTTCTAATGTCCTCAGGCTCCAAAAAGAAGGAGCCCAGGTACGCATGCCTGAGTGAGGCCAGAGCCTTGCACTCACATAAAATGTGAGCCGAGGTTTCCTCTCCCACCCCGCACTTTCTGCACAAGGGGCTGTCAAGCAGCCCTATTAGGTGGAGATGTCTCCTCAGGGAGTTATGACCCGTGAGAAGGCCAGTCACGGCCCTGGATTGAGTCCTATTAAAGGTCATAAATTTTGCCCTGGTGCCCAGACTAGGTCCTGAGATAAACTTGTGAGCCTGCCTTTGGGTATTGCCAAGAACTCGCCATCAGGCTCCATGCTGGTTAACCAACCAGCAACCGAGCCTCATTTGTAAATCTTGCCTAGAGACCCCCAGGGCCGGCTCGGGTCTGAGAAACCTCAGAGCAGTGCCGCCCCTCGCGAGCCCATCGGCGATTTCATTACCCCATATTCCAGCATGTCCGGGGACCCAAAAAAGGCCCACCACATGCCGGATAGAGATATCATTCTGATGGCCTTAAGGGCTTTCAAGGCCGTCTGACTATCGGAGCAGATACTCACCTATTTCTCCGGTCTATTCTGAGATGGGCATGCTAGTAAGAGGGGTATCCATGTCCGTTTACCACCAAGTTTTTTGTACCTATTTCAAAAATGTCGACACTGACTGAAGCCATAAATGCACTCTGAATAGTTTAGTTGTTTTTGAAAGAGGTATAATGGTGCATGGTGGTTCCAAGTTGGTTCTAGTATCAACCATGCTGTGGTGAGTGCAGATGTGTACAGTATTAGGAAGCCCAGCTAGCAAGTAATGTGGTCATTACTGTAGATGTAGCAATGGAGTCAGTGAATGAGATGGTTGGGACATGTAGCTAGCATTGGAAAATGACAATGGCATTTAGAATTTTGATTAAAAAACCATGCATGATGAATGTTCCTTTGGGACCTAGCCTTAATTGGGAGTATGATATTGAAATGTATATAAGGGAAATATGTTACAAAGTTGTGGTTTGAATTAATCTTACTGAGCATAGGGTTCATTGTTTGGATTTTGTGAACATGGTAATGAATGCTCATTTTTAGTAAAAACTGAATTTATTGACCCATTGAGAACTTGCAGCTTTTGAAAGAAGACTGTGCACAAATGGTTCATTTGTTTTGTAGGCTCACTTCCTTTATTTTTTAATTAACTATTACTCCAGCCAGTGCACATGTTCATGATTTCGCAAGCCTGGTAGGTTTACCACTTGTTATTGCTTGTCTTTGTTTCAGCTGGAAGAGCTGGCTGTCAATAACAATGACCATGCAAGTCGATAGGCATCAGGTGTTAATGCCACGTAGTGCATAACAGAGGTGAACTCTTCTACATCATTATTCTCTTTCAATTGTGTTGCTGGATGACATATTAATAAAGTGTAATCACTTGACAAATTTTTTACTTGCCTCTTATGACTCAGCAAACTGCAGTACCTGTATCAAAATATCAGCTGTACACTTGGAATGAAACTGAGCTACTGATTTTTGATGGTTAATATAAATCTTGTACCCCTCTTTCATCACAACAGCAGGCATGACTCTTTAGCTTGTCATTTACCTGGAATCCTGACATACAAAAGATCATAGGTTCATGTGTAGAAACTGTGATGGTACCCTACAGTAGTAAAAATACTTTGATGTTGATGTCCTTAATGTGTAGTAGTACTGCGTTGCGAAACAATTGACGCGTACAATGAGCGAGGGTAGAATGGCAGCTTAAACTTATTTTTTATTATTTTTACACAAACTCGGATTTGCTTAAGCCAAGCCGTGTGTAATGCCGGGATATTATTTATAGAACTGAAATTTATTGTTGTTGCCTAAACGTTTTCCATCAGTATTGTCTTGATAGCCATCTGTCAAGCATGACATTAATCACAGGAACAAATAATAAACCTTTGAATGCTTTGGAAGTACTTTACCACAGGCATTTAAACCCCTGATGCTTCCTGTAAGTGAAAAACTCCATGGCATTTAAATCCTATTTAAATGCCCCCCAATGTACAAGGTTGAGTCATGCTCTTGGTTTACTCTTTTGCTGTTGACTCTGCCCATGAGTCAAGGCACAAGGGGTTAAAATCAAATTTAATGAGGTTACCACTGCAACTTTTGTAAACAGAGACTCTTTTTATTAGTGCCTTCAACTTATCAGTGACCCCAAGTGTGGAAATGTAGGACACTGATTTCCAAACTACTTCATCAGTCTGTAAACATGGGAAGCTGAATGTTTTCAGTAAACTTTCCAGTCAGCATATCAAAATGAACTTTTCAGTGGGTACTTGTGTGACATGTCAGAGTGGCGTGATGATGACATCAGTACAGTGTGTTCGTGATCTCGCCATATGCCAGGTGGACACCTACGACAGCATGGTCTTTATCACAGTTTCCGGACACTGGAAACTTATGCTGTCCATGATAATTAACTCATGTTATCAATTATGATATAATTCTCCAACCAAGGGGTCTGCGATAACATTGTTTACATTAGCAGTATTTACACAGGGCACTGAATGCAGTCTGCAGTCATATATATTAATATAAGAGGTCATGTGCTTGGTCTTTTTCTGTTAGCACCAGCAGATGGCTCTGAATTGTGGTTGCTCTATAAGAGCAGAGAATGGATTTAGATGTTTTTGTTTGAGTGATGTGTGTGTTAAATGTTGGTATTGATTGCAGAGGGATTGAGCAGATGAGCTGTAGGTTTGTAGCTTAGAGGGTATTCATTTTTATCTTGTCATGGATACATGGAAGATTGTTTTAGGTAGCACATCCTTACTAACTTTGCAATGTTGTCTTTGAAATGAGAATTCTGACAGTGAATTACCAGTAATTTTGTGCATTAGAAAAGAAATTATCAGAATTGTGATATTTGAGACTTCTGTTTTTTATGTTTTGATAATGACATTGTGTTGTAGTAGCTGGTTTGGTGCTCCAGAAATGATGTAGTGTCCATGTTCATGGTGAAGTGACTGACTACAAATATGGATTTCTATTTATAGTATTGTGCTGTAGCGTTCCGTCAGTCACTTCATCCTGGATGTGGCAAGCGAACTCTCTTCAAACCAACTGCCACAACACAGGTTGGTCACTCACAGACTTAAAATGTAAGTCCCAAAATTACTATCATTTGGTCTACAAACCGTATGGTAACGGCAGAACTCAGCATTTCAGGAAATGTATGTATAACATGAAACTAAGGTGCAATTGGATCTTCGTGTCCTGGACTCTTCTCTGATGGTTATACCATTTTATCCACTGGGGATCACACTTTTTATTATTGTTCATAATTGTAGATATGTTATTTAATGTCCTTACCAATATTATGATGTATTATTTGTTATATTGTTTTGAAAAATTTATTATTTATGTGTGTGTGTGTGTGTGTGTTGTTGCCTTTGTCTGCGTTAAATTTATTGGTTTCACCTGGTCAAAATATTTGGTATTTGTTGACTTACAATCAGTCAATATTTTGTACATAATCTGTAGGTACATTTCTAATCCATCTCCTTAAACTACATGTTCTGTAAGAAATTCAAGAATTCCAGCCAAATGGAAAAATTCCTTGGGTCATTACCTAGTGACATCGAGGTGGTTAATGAAATTACTTGCAATTACCACAGTTGATAAGAGGGGCAACATAACAGGAGTGTGGAGAAGACTAAATAACAAGGAGCTGTTTGACCTGTGCTTCTCACACAAATATTATCAGGGTGATCAAATTAAGAAGAATGAGATGGGTGAGTCATGTGGCAGGTGTGGGGGAGCGATCCATACAGGGTTTAGGTGAGGGGACCTAAGGGAAAGAGACCACTTGGAAGACCTAGATTTACATGGGAGGATAATATTAAAACACATATTTAAAAAGTGGGATGGGGAGGCATGGACTGCATTGATCTGCCTTAGGATAGGGACACATGGGTGGGCTCTTGTGAATGCAGTAATAAACCTTCGGATTTCAGAAAGTGCAAATGTATTTCTCAACTGGCCAAGCTTCTCAGGAAGGACTGTGCTCCATGGAGTTAGTTAGTTACCACAGTTGGTCTTATAGGCTTATACAAGTAGTGATTACTCAGATGTCTCTGTTCACTTAGAATTTCAGTTATCAGAAAACACAGTTATACAAATTATACACATAAATTTTTAAAAGAAATTGTGTTCTAATTAATTTTAGTTTATTCATGCATGTACTTCTAAAAATTTAGCAACATGTGCAGAATGGAAGAAGTAGTGCATTTAAACACAAGACTTTGCTTGTAGATGGCCTGCTACATTCATATATTGCAGCTAGATAGATCCAAGTGACAGATAAGTCTTGCTGCAACACTTATTTTGTCAGATCAGACAGAACTGATCAAGCATGATACATATTATGATGGCATTCTTGTGGTTTGCCCTAATTGCTTGGCTTGCAAATCACATCTTTATTCCGCCATTATCTTGTAAGTGACACAGTTTTCAAAAGAATATTTGACATGAATTGTGTTTTGATTTCCTATGCAGCTTTTATCAGAAATTTTTTTTCATCTCAAGAAGAGAGCAGTGAGATACTATGATAAAAATATGTAGGTCTTGATGTAAAGTGCATGTTAGTTTTGTCTGCTATCAGTTTAACTTGAATTTGGTAAACATATTTTAGTAATAAAAGACTGCAACAAAATTTCTTTAAAATCCGTCCAGTGGGAGCCAAGTTGTTCCATGCAGACAGACATACAGACAGACATACATGATGGTTATATTTACTTTCTGCAATAATTTTTTCAGTGCATCAGAAATGAATGACAGCTGGAATCCTGGAAATTAAAAAAAAAAAAAATGGGCGCATCTGCTTTGCGATAGGTATAAATGATTGGTATTTATCCTTGATTGTCCTGTAGCTCAGCCTTATTCCTGTGCCAAAGTCACATTTTTAGATGTACATTTTGTTAGAGTGAATGTATGAGTAGAAATGCCTGTAGATTACTGTAATTTTTATTTTCAATGTACAGTGTACTTCGCAAGTAACGTTACAGAGTGGTCACACTCTGTTCATGCATCAGTCCATAATACTGTATATACATGAACAGTCCATAATACTGTATATACATGTTCTTCCTATGTCAAAATACAGAATAGCCTCATTATTGACATACCAGTATATAAAACATTCTTGGCTTCACTTTCACTTTTCATGGCTGCAGTTATTTGCCTCATCTTGGATATTGATATATAGGCCTCATAAGACAGTGTTCATGGAAAGAAATGAGAAGTGACACCCGCACTGGCATAATTTAATTTAATGTGTCTAAGGTTCCTTATGTAATCACTCTTTTTCCACCCACTTTCAAGGATGTATCAGTATTGCTTGCATGACAAACTGTTCTGTATCGTTAAAGAATGTTGCACTGAGGTTTTTGTATGTCTGTAAATATTTAGAAGTACTCGCTTCGGCGGTACGTATACTGAAATGGAAATATTTAACACATTTATTTTTATATCATTATGTGATTATTAAATAAATAGCCCAGAATATGGTAGTGTCCCCCATTTAATATTCCTTATTTGAGATTCATTTTTATGTATTATTATTCAGTTTTTGTCACGCAAGACCAATTTTTTTAATTTTGTTGTTTCCTCTGTGTCATTTTTTCAGTTATGCATGTGTCGATTATGCATTTACATTTATTAGAAGAATACAAAGAACTGACCAAGGCATTCTGGGATGACAGTGAACAATGCATGGTAGAAACCTAATGGCATTTTGATTCTGTAACTTTTTAAGGCCAGTGAGCTTTATACAGATGCTTATTGATGCATAAATTTTTATCAGTGCTTGCATGGGATATGCTTAAAAAGTACAGTAAGGTTTACTCCATCAGTGGCTGGCATGTATTGGGTTTCTCTTGTATAACAAACCTTTACAAAACTGCAGTTAAGTAGATGTTCTGTCCACAGTCAAAAAACATGATTAGTAAACTCACATTGTTTACCATGCACTGTAAAGAGCTGCTGAAAGTGTTGTTCTGCCACCATCAGTTCCAACATTTTCTTGAAGATGTTGGATAAAAATGTTGTCTGCTACTTACCAGTGAGTTGGCTGATTAGAGGAGCCATTGTTAGAGTTTCTTCCCATTTAGAAAATGAAATATTTTCATACCTGAAATGGGCAAAACTGTATCACAGTTGCAATATTTTGAGTTTCTCATAGCTTTGTTTTCGAATATTCAACTCTTCTGGTATATTGCAGTGGGAAAGTATTTCCCAGCATCACAAATGAGTTTGGTGCTTTCATCTTCAGGTGTCCAGCAGTTGACAAACATTGACTGTTCTTGGCTAATTGGCCCTTCTATTCCATATGGGTTGTGGCTGTCTTATTTGAAATGGACCCCTGTCCTGAATACCCAGTCAAGCCTCAGAATACATTGGAGAGCTGCAGTACAGAATACCAATGGTCAGATGAACTTGTAGCACCAGGAGGTGCAGATGACTTACTGATATCACCTATCATGCATAATAAAGAGTGAAGAAGACTGCAATAGCATCGTTGGGTTAGGTTACTTACGGAGCCAATTTCTTTTAGTTTCCATGCGAACGGTACGGTCAGACACAATTTTTTATCTTAAGCCCTTCTTACCGAGTACCCAAGATAATTTTATTACATCCTAATTGTACGTGTATTTTTAAAGGCAACTCGCCCTTGTAATACAGCATAATAGACTACCAAGAGTACAGTGCAAACGATTGACAATGAAAATTATTTGCTCGAAAGCACTTGAACGAGGACACTGCCGTATGTACCGCACTGAAAAAAAGGACAGGGGTTCACTTGTTGTTCGGGACAACCTTGTTTCTTACGACCGGTTTTGTACGTGTCGAGTGATCAAATCCATCTTGCGTATCAGTGTAAGGGGACTGTGATGTTATAGAGTTGTGTGGTGCAATGAATAGTCACTGCTGGCGTTTGTTGCGTGTACGACGGAAGAAATGTCACGACGTAACGAAATCAAATCAGTTGGCCAAACTTACTACCTATGCATTTCACGATGCCGACGTTGATGAAATTGGATTTCTTGCACTTCCTTTTGAACTATAAGAAATATTTACTGTTGTATTGGCACTGTCTAAGGAACAAAAATCAGAAGAGGCAGTATTTCTGTTTCACATATCTGACACAAAGAAATTTCGTACGGGAGTGTTGCCTAAATCGTATTTTTTTTTTATTGCAAATACTAATATTACTTGAACTGTCATCTGGTGGCTGTAACAGATACTAATTTTCATTCGAGACTGGAGTAGTTCTGGTGTGGTGTTCAATTGTGGTATTTGTAATGTGGACATAAGAAAATCAGGTAAGCTGATGTAACATGTGGCCTTCTTCGATAAAGTTATTGCTAATTTTTTAACATAAACGTATCCCACAGCTTGTAACGGCCAAGAAACTATACGCAGTTAACGTACACTTTCTCATTCCGACAGTTATCACTGGACCAAGAATTTGAGGGTAGGCGCCATTATTACTCAAGGGGCGGGTTTACTCAAGTATTACTAATTTTTTAAGTGAGCCATCCCCGTTGTGTCGTATGCAATTATAAGGATAGGTAGAGCGAGTCAAACACAACTTGTGAATATATTATTTTATTTAAAGGTGTAGCTTAGAAGTGATTATAGCCTATACCTTGTAAATTAATATATTCACAAGTTGTGTTTGACTCACTCCTCCTTATCAAGTATTACGTTCTGCATGTTACGATGTACCGGTAGATTTGGAATGCGCTATCACTCAGTATAATTTTTATAGTATAACTGAAGGACACGTACGGAGAAGGCTTTGAAAGTATGCAGAGAAGGATGCATGGGCATGTTTGTTTACCTCTCGTATATCTATCAGTGTAATCAAATATACCATTTCAGCCTTTTCTTTTGCCTTATTTATTTCATTAATAGACTTGTGGTGCCGGTCCCACTGGCCGCGCGGTCTAAGGCGTAGGTCTGCGGCCGCTCGCCTGTTGAGATTGTGGGTTCGAATCCCACCGGGGGCATGGATGTATGTATGTTGTGAGTGTTGTCAGGTAGAGGTCTCTGCGACGAGCTGATCACTCGTCCAGAGGAGTCCTACCGACTGTGGTGTGTCGTGTGTGATCTAGAAACCTCGCGAAAAGAGGAGGCCCTGGCTCACTGAGGGATGTTGCGCCAAAAGAAGAAGAAGAAGAATAGACTTGTGGTGTGATTTTGGAACTGCAGGTACGATTTAGGAGCCACGTTGTCCAAATCGCACCATACCGGTAGACTTGATAGCTGTTCTTTGAGCCCAAAGAAACAATTTTGATGACCACATTAAGAACCCGTTACAGCGAAATCTATGCATTACCTGGTGGTTAAAACACACGAGCAGATACAGCAATACCCTTCCCGTAAAAATGAAAATTATTTATGGTGTTGTGTTTGATGGATTCAGCACAGGGTACCGAGGTTTCCATTATTCTGGGACATGACGAAGCGTCACTGGGTGATTGGTTGCCGACATTTCGAGAAGACACAGTCATCGTATTTTGGGAGGTCGGGATGTCCAAGAAGAATGGGTACAATTACCTTTTTAAAATCGTCCGTAGTTTTAATAGAATCCTTGTTTACTTGTGGCGTGGTTCAGTTTTATGAGTAAATCGAATTCTCGCGGCTGAGCTTCGTCTTCCAAATTTCCATCCTTGAGCCCGTAACTGCGCAGCCGGGTTTGGGTCGACCCGTTTTTTGAGGGTTGAAGCATCCGACTTTTTCCGAGTCACGCGCTCGGAAACTGTTAGTTCAGTATAGCAGACATATTATGTTAGCTAAGTACGGAGTTTAAAATTTGTGAAAGACGTTATAATGTTGCGCTAGTAACACGGGGATAGAAAAGAGGACTCCATCAAGTCACACTGTTGTTGGCCGTGTATATGAAAGGGTGCTCCTGTGTTGGGCACAGGAACCGAGTCAGAGGAAGTTCTACTGTTCCAGGATAAGATTTACTTCCCACGGGCTCCAATAAAGAGTTCCACAACAAATTGGCAGCTGAAACAGAAAATCGGCTTATGTAATTTATAACTGGCTGTAGAACCTAGAGACATGCACAACTTAAATGAAAGTCCAAATGTGCATCCCAAATGATCCAGCTCAATACGTCTGTTCCCTCACCTCTTTCTGTAACATAGATTCACATTCACGGCTGATAGTTTCCGGAATTTGTCCGCAATCTCGGATTCAAAAAAGAACAGTGTTTCGTAAATGTATTTGTTGGTATTCATAGGTAGAAGAGAGTGTAGGAAGCTGTCAATTAGGTCCAACAGAAAGGATTATTTGTGATATTATAGAAGCAGAATTTACGTAACAATAGCAATCTCACAACCAATGTTTTTCTAGTCAACAAGATGCATGTAGCCACAGATAAGGGAAGACAGAACATACAAGCAATGAAACTTACTACACATAAACGAATGCCAGATAAAACATCTTTCCATGCATTTTCCTCAGTTGTAAGGCAAATGCCAGGATATAACTCGCAAAGACTGGGAACGGTCCGCACTCTTCCCAGTTAGGCGATAAATTTTACGCGGTTGGTTCATCGTTAATTTTAGTTTGACCACTCTGGGTTCGAATCCCAGAAAGCCTTCCAACCAACGTTGTTAATTGTTTGCGTGTAAATGTGTACTGTACTGCTGCCACCTGTTGTCAACCCAATAGCAGTTAACAAATATATCAATATCAATATGAAAAAAGGAATCCGTTTCTATCGTATACTAGAGTATCTTGGTACGAAAATCATTATGTACATAGACTTCAAAATTTGTAGATACTTGATTCACGGAAATTAAAAGGGAATATTATTTTATTAAATTAATTTTACTTCTGTGGTACTGAACAACAAGTATTAGACGTGAAGCCATTTTGTTTCTACGGCAACAGAGAACGAGATAATGCAGTTTAAAGCTTGGCCGTAGTTCGCATGCTATGATATATGAATAGTACGGCGCAAGACTGCGTTCTGAAGCACAGTACTCAATTTGTTGTGTCGAATATATATACGGTGTGATGATGACCTGAGAGGTCAAAGCATGTAGCTATGGAACATCAAATTAATGAAAATCAGGATTATTGCCTATGTGGCATAGAAGATATACACACAGCATTGGTTGTTAGGATGGTATAAGAAGTGTTTTGTCTAAAATCAACAACATGACGCAACAATTGCCACACTGATAAGTAGTTTCTTCTTCGCTCTTCTTCTTCTTCGTTCCCAGAAGCCGTTCTAGCTCTGATTATTGCCACAAACCAGTCTCTTACTGGATTACAGCTTAATAAGGATACAATTTTTCATCGCAAACGTATGACTATTGTTTACAATATTTAAATTTTGAGGACATTGTAACATTTCTTAATTATGTTTATGGCACAAAATAAAATAAAAGGGGTAGTGAACAGCAATTTGTCTTATTATCGTTAACCAGTTTATTAGCCACTGCCATTTCTTGAAACACGTCGTCATTGAATCTGATCTTCCAGAGTTAACCTCTTTATTTCAGAGAAGACGTTTGATGAATAAGATACAGTCAATTTTTTCATGGCGTTTGGATACCGCCGAATTTGCGAATGACCAGCAGGCAAAAATGGATTTACAGCTATGATAAAACAATGGGAAAACTATACAAGACCTGTGCGGCTTTCTGATATACTAAGACGTACAAAATCAATCAAGTAACACCTAAATAACAACATTTGTTATAATAGTATTGCTTTTTAAATGACCTTCCGAAGGATGGCCTGTAGAACCCGAAACATTTAGGAGCATCAAAGAATAACAAATGGTTATTAATGGCTACATGTGCAGTTTGTTGGATTAAACACTGCATATTTAAGATTCTATTTGCCCAGTCCAATATACGGGTCATTTGTTACAGAATTCAGAAATAATTTGTAAACGACTATGTATCCTGTTAAAAGCTAAGGCTTTGATATCATAAATCACTATAGTATGTACAGGAAGTTAAATTGAAAGCAGAACCCTGACGGACCGAAAACTTAACGGCTTAACGGTTTTAAATTGGACATCCCTATGTAGAGTCCAGTTGAAATATATGGCACATGGTGACGCAAGGTAAGGGAAGTGAAGCGGGAAACTGGCGAATGAAGTGGATAACACCAGTACTCTTCACATTACCTCGGAACATGATGTATCCAGCATTACTACCGCTGATGCGCACACCTCGGCTGCCAGTAGTCGACTGAACTGACGCCCCGGCCGATTTAAATGGACTCGTCTGTTTCGCCGAAAGAAGAAATCTGCTTTCTGCGCGTGTGCCATCACATTTAAGACGCAGTCTGACACAGACTCATGACAGCTGACAAATCCAAACACTCGTCAAATAGGTGCATGAAGACGAAAAGCCAGTAAGTTCACTAACAGATTAAAATCTGTTAGTGAACTTACTGTCTTACGAGGGGGCTCGACACCGAGACAGACTGGTCGAACATGAGAGCCGTAATGTGACTCAGACTCAATGCGTCGTAAGGGTACCCTTTGTCATATCTAGGGAAAGGCATGAGAACTGACCTATGGCTTGTGTCTTCTGGCTGAAGTGGAAGCAGTCCTCCGAAAGGAACGAAAAATCTGTGATTTCTCCTTGGGCTGTTTTCTTGGTTGGTATCATAGCATTGGTCAGGAAGGGCTGACCGACCACAGCGAAATTGTCGTTAGAATTGTAGCGAATGCTCTTTGCCTGGAACAGTGCATTTTATTTGGTAACGAGAATAGGAAGCTCTGATTGAAAACGTACCTACTTAACACGTACTTGCTTCCACCTGCTTGAATGTGACTAAGACTAAAGACTCAAGCGGCGATAGAATTAGCGGTTAACTACCGAAGATAATTTCAATTAGTGTGGCTGGCCAATGTCTGGAAATTGTCATATGCAACCTCACACACCCGGCTTGTGGTCAGATTTGCAGTTTTAACACAATGACACACGCGTGATCTAAGAGCTTAGCGACAGTGGGCCATTCCTTACCGTTACAAAACGCAAAATAAAACACATATGTCACGTGACCGCCACGCTGTTATTCGGCGTTCTATAATAGGACTATACCCGTAAGATTAACTTGTTTGTCGGAGGCCTATGAACCGCAAAAATTTCAAGAGCCTTTATTTTATGTTGCTAATTTTCCGTCTGCTTAAAGCGAGAGGCTAGTGTATCGGTTTTAATCCTGAACGACTGAATTTCCTGTTCTTTCATACTATCATCTTTTTTTTTTTCGTATTTGGGCACTTTTGTTCTAAAGTGTTTAAATTATGAAACGTTTCGAAGCATTTGCCTTACTGAATCTGGTTCAGATTGTCGATTTTCATGGAATATAATGCAATATTCCCGGTGGGGACGAGATTTTCCGCGCCTGTCCAGACCGGACCTGGGGCCCACCCAGCCTCCTGTAAAATGGATACCAGGTCTTTCCCGGGCGTAAAGTGCGGCCGGAGCGTGCTGCTGACCACTCACCCCCTTCTAGTGCCGCGGTCATGGAAGAATGGAGCTATATCTCTATCCACCCTCTGGACCACACCGGGCCTGTAACGGGATTAGTTTACCTTTACCTTTTATAATGCAATATTATGAATGTAGTAGATTATTTTAACGAATTTATTGTGATATTTATTGTTTGATTTGTTGTTAAGAAAATTTCATTCGCCTTTTATAGGTGCTGGATTGCGAAGCAAAATTCATTATAATAAAACCAACTAGATGCACTAATTTCTCAAATTTATTTTTGGAATAAAACTCTACAAGTTTCGGACAGTTCCTCTGTCATTATCAGGAGTTTTTCACTGTACACACAGCAATGGTATATGTTCTACAGGTTTGCTGACAGCTTGCGAGCTCGCAAGCTATCAGCAAACCTGTAGAACATATACAATTGCTGTGTGTACAGTGAAAAACTCCTGATGATGGATAGAGGAACTGTCCGAAACATGTAGAGTTTTACTCCAAAAATAAATTTGAGAAATTAGTGCATCTAGTTGGTTTTATTATAAGAATTTACCACAATGCACGGTCACCTGAACGTCAAAAAAGAAGCAAAATTTGTTATGCCGGTATTATGGATACAATGACTGTCTTAGTCTGACTGCTTGTGAGTCCGTAACGTAAAGGTAAAGGGAACGTTGTCCCTGTACATGCCAGGAAGGAATATAAGGAGAGGAAAGGTATAGATCCACTCATTCTTAACCTCGGCAGATGGAGGACAGTGATTAACTTCACGCCCCGGCTGCCTTACCCATGGGTAAAAACACCGGTACCCATTGAACAGGAGGCTGCGTGGGCCCCAAAGCCGGTCTGGACGTTTTAGAGAAGAGATAAATCTATTGCCCTTTTAGAGATTCGAAATGCCGAACGTCCAGCCGTAAATTTGAAATTGGATCGGGCGAACACTGACTGAGACTTAATTCCAGGTTCAATTTGCATCACTGTCTTACCAACTCCATCTCAATTTCCTGAACCTCTTGGTTTATTTGTGTCAAGTTTTCCTTCATATTCTCCCAGCTTGATCCAAATATGCAGGGACACTCAATTTCATTTACCAGGAAACATCGAAATGACCTTCCTTTGATCTCCCGAAGATTCCTCAGCTCTGGAACATAACGGTAACAACAAACAGGTTCAGCAGCAGCAACTGCTAACTTTGCTGTTTTCAGCATTGAATGTCAAGATTGTCATTGTTATGATTCTAAAACTTTCTGTTAGTTCGTTTGGACCAACGAGAACCTCACATTGGTGCTTGCTGGCTTATCTGCACGTAGCTAATTGGTCGCACTAGGGTATTCTTGTAATTGATAACTGTGGCTTTAACAGGGATTAAACGTGAGTTGAGTCATCCTGTTGTATTTATTAAAATAATGTCTTCAATAATAGTACCTTCGAGAGGGTGGAAGGGTTTAAATATTTGGGAACAACTTTAACAAATAAAAATTCTATTGCGGAAGAAATTAAGAGCAGATTGATGTCAGGAAATGCTTGCTATCATTCGATGCAGAACCTTTTGTCTTCCAGGTTGCTATCCAAAAATTTAAAGATCAAGATATACAGAACCATAATT
>Ga0136643_10008660_pt1 | contig 14897 bp, 10 predicted proteins | sample TergutLab28metaG_FD_96883 | JGI IMG/M metagenome (GOLD analysis project Ga0136643, IMG submission 96883) | Labiotermes labralis P1 segment gut microbial communities from Petit-Saut dam, French Guiana - Lab288 P1 (version 3) (version 3) | ecosystem: Host-associated > Arthropoda: Insects >... | reverse complement strand
CGCAGTACACCATATGCAGTAACACACGGTCTTTGTTCCCCTGAAGATGGGCATAATGATGCCCGAAACATGTTGAGACAGAAGTTGATAATAAACATCTGACTGTTGCATCTTGTTGGTTTTGTCTCTCTTCACACTCTTCACACTTTGCTCACGATGCACGGTCACAGGAACCTAAAGCTTAAAAATATCATATCTCTTTAGTGCTTGATTTGTATTGTTTGTCAGGGTATGGTGGCAAAGAAAAAAGAAGGATTAAATAGGAGCGGCTGCTGGATATAAATTATAGAAATAGATAGCGCACATTTGTTGGCAGTTGTTGGCATATTTTGACATCATTTATACCGTAATTCTTTTGTCTTGTAATGTCTAATAAACTAAAAGAGACAATGAAGATATACTTACAAAAAACAAAGCCACATTTCTTGTGTTACCGAAGTAAAACGAATAAGGTTTGAAAATAAATTGCTAGGCTTTATTGAAGCATGTTCCTAAATGAAACGTTTATGTTTATGGTTCCATGCATCGCTGATCTTTATTAATAACTGTCCAACGAGATGCAGCACAAAGCATTCTATTTATTATTCTGCAAGTTCACTCTACATGTTTCGGGTGTCAACCACACCCTTCATCAGGATTACAGCCTCCGGTACTGGTCATATTTTTTTTTGTGCAGCTACCTCCCTCCAACGTAGCCAAGCTAGCCTGGCCACGTTGGAGGGAGGTAGCTGCACAGTACCGGAGGCTGTAGTTACAGTTTTGTGTACTCCTGATGATGGGTGTGGTTGACACCCGAAACATGTAGAATGAACTTGCAGAATAATAAACAGAATGCTTTGTGCTACATCTCGTAGGACAATTATTAATAAAGAAACTTTAACTATCTGTGGAATATTATTGTCGTGTATTTAAATGTACTTTATAGGATATAATGATTATGTACTAATTTCTTTGTAGAGTAGTTTTATGTCAAATAAGAAGAGGTATTTTAGGTTATATTATATCTGACTCGTTGTTTTGTGGATGAATAAGTTTATAAAATGGTGCATCACCTAACTCATACATGGCAAAAACGTGCCACAAAAATATAGGGACTTTGTCAGACGCTGGTAAGAAAGTTGTTCTAGAAGTAAGCGTTGAGACTAAAGATGTATCTGTCTTTACATCTTGTGCAGAGAATGTATGGAAAGTGCATATCTTGCTAGACAGAAGATAAGTCTTCGAAAATATTTGGGAATAACACTAACCAATGAAACTGTATGCTTGAAGACTATAAAAGCAGTTTAATTTTGGGGAGTATTTGCTACCATTTAGCTGAGAATCTTATGTTTTCCAATTTGCTATCCAAAGACGTAGACTTGGCTGTACCGTTACTACACACTTGCCTTGATTTTTACGGGTATAAATTTCAGTGTGTTAGGTTTAAGAAAGAATATAGGTTTAAGCCGATCCCCGATCGTGCGACTGCAGCCCCTCGATTGCTGGAATCGCGGGTTGTAATCCCGCTGAGGGCATGGATGTTCCGTCTCTTGTGTTTGTTGCTTCTTTTCTAGGTGGTGGTTAGTAAGAAGCTGATCACTCTTTCAGAAAAGTCCTACCGTGTGTGTGTGATATAGGAACCTGAAAAGAGACGGCCACGCTCGATTTGAGTTGTAGCGCCATGAGAAAATGGTAAGGGTGTTCCACAGTAGAGTGAGGAGGGAGGAATTTCATGATTTACATTCCCATCACGTATAATTATGGCTATCAAATAAAGAGAAATGAGAAGGCAGGACATGTTCCATCTGTAAGGGTAGTAGATAAGGTTATACGGGATTTTACAGGAGAAACGTGAAGGAAAGAAGAAACTTGTAAAACCTAACGCAGATGGAATGATAACGTGACAACGAATCTTAAAGAGATGGAGTGGCAGGACGTTAACTGGATTCAACTGTCTTGGGATAGGGGCAATTGGCGAAATCATATGAGTACTGAAACTGACCTCTTGATTCCAAAAAATGCGGGGAATTTTGTGAATAGCTAAGGAACTGTTGGTTTTCTTGAAAACAGACTGTTCTGTTAATTGAGGTGGTTCTTACACTGATACCAGTCTCTTAGTGACATTCTTACCTCAGAAATCTTGATATTATAACTACAAGGATTTTATTACTTTTATTTTTCAGCCTCTTATTGTTGCAAAACTTATACAGGTGTTTGTTTTCTAGTGGAAACAGTCTTCTGCCCTTACATCCCATGCGTGACATTGCCGCTTGAAAATAACTCCTCTTGCACGTGGCTCTTCATAAATGCATATAAATTTGTGTTAAGCCTGTTTCCTTGTGTCTGAGGTTGAGATTCTCAGGTTGGTGACATGAAGATGGTTACCTTTTTGGACACGAAGTTACTCGATATCACGTCCCGGAGAACAGCAATGTTATTTCCTTCTATTGGCAAAACATTTCAAGAAACTGTTAAGAAGTAAAATCAGTCACTTAGATTATAGCCAATAAAAATGAAAACCCTCTTTTGAAACTTTGGTCAAATTGCTAGCTATTTCGGATGAACTTAAAACTCCATCTTGAAAGGTTTGCTGTGTTCTAGGGGACAAAATTAAATTTCTAACGAACCGGTACCTCATCCATACGACTGTGTAAACTTCACACAATCGTTCGGTTCTGCGAAATGCAGTGTGGGTAAATTACTGACTTTAGATAGTAACACCTCTTGGTCTCTGGCTAAAGCAAAAGTACAGGGTTGGGCAATGAAACGGGAAAAAAGTAAGGGGAGGTTGGGCTCACTGTAGTAGAGTGGGGAGGTGGGGAACGAGCCTCTCCCCTTCTATAGCTCCTACCATTTAGTAGCAATGCAGCAGTGGACGGGTGAGGAGCGTACTTTCACCGTTAAGGCTTATTATCAAAATGGAGAGAGTTTGGTGCGGGCTGGGCGCGCGTTCCGCACTCATTTCAATGTTCCGCGTAACCGACCGGTTCCATCAAACCATGCGATAAACACATGGGTAGACAACTTTGAAGTGAGTGGATCAACACTTAAAAAAAGAGGTGGCAGTCCAAAAACTGTGCTAACTCCAGAGAACATTGAGAGGGTTAGAGAGGCGTTTGAGAGAAGTCCGAAACGGAAGCCATCTTGAGGGCGTTAATTTTAAAACATAAATTTTCAAACTGGCATAAAACAAAATGGCTATTCATATGCTTTTCATTTATGGCCAATAAACAGATAAAAAATTCATGTGTCGATTTTTTTTTAAATGTTTTGTAATTTTCCCGTTTCATTGCCCAACCCTGTACAAGGTAAAATTGGTCTCTTGTCTAAGCAGCGGCCAATGAAAGTATACAAAATAGTGGGCATAGTCTAGATTTAGGCTCTAGATGGCTCTGAGTGACCAGCTTCACGCTCCAGCCTATTTGTCGTTGGGAAATATGTATCTCCCTGTGTGCACTGTGTAGGAGTCAGCACAGACGCCGTTGCACTCATGGAGCAATGGTATTGTTCTACTGTCGGAAACCAGACCCCGATCTCCCGTCTTTGCCACAAATTTTAATGATGAATATATAACGGCTCGTGAAACTGCTGAATATGATGATAGAATATAAACTCATATTTGGTATAGACCAATATAAAAATGAAATCCTCCAGCGGATATGTTGATACGGTCTAGCAAGAAGTATCATGCGTTTCGCTCTTCCGGGATGTTATGCAGCGCAGTTGGTAATTGCTTACCGAAGTTTCGGGAAGGCGTATCGGTCCCATTTTAAGGGGCAAGCATTCTTCTTCGACTGCTTAATATCCCAGAGGAGCTAAGACCTCAAGTACGACAAGGCGGAAGCCTGTAATTACTTAAGACTTACGGTATTTAGTACACTTCAATTCCTTTGCCTCAGACAGTAAGAGGTCATATTACACATGCATGCCCATTGTATTTATTTTACTCTGAATGTCGGCGTAGTACTTAGGCCGACAGTTGTACATATTTTCTTTCAATAAATCAGTTTTATGTGAATGCTACAGGTTTCAGTTTGTTGACTCATTATTGTTTCTTCTTGTTCTGTCGACACATTTCCCGCAGAGTCGAACGATGATCACCTTTCGTACTGTCTGTAATGTGGTTACTGGCTGCACCTCCTGCAGCGACCGTGGTGGGGAGGTCTATTTCGTCATTCCATTCGCCAGGGTAGCAGTCGAAAAATGCTGTAACGCGATGTTGCATTTGCAGATGAATCACTGTAATGCATGTGGAATGATGAACATCGGACTGTCAGTGAATCAACAATTTCTGATACTGGCAGGACATTTACCCTCGTCGTATTGTGCGGAAAGAACCTCTCCAGTTCCTACCGACAAGTAAAGAATTTCATGAGTGAATACTCAAGAAGAAAAAGTCGATTTTCCTTATATATATATATATTTGGAAGAAAAGCTGTAGAGAGAAACACAAATTTCATTAACATTATTTCGGTTTATACTATGCGCGTTGTAACATTGGTCTATTTTAAATTATTTTAGAAAAAATTGCGTTCTCTGGCAGCCATTATATTTCTGACAACATAAGGATTTTTAGTCTAGCGTTATTAATTTACGGTATAGAAAGCAGAACAAGTGCAAGAAAAAAATTCGTGGGGAGGGAACAGTATTGCATAATTCTCTTCATTGATAATGAACGCCTTTAAATTGTTCCTTAGAAATTTTCTTGTGATGGGACAAGAATCCGCTGACTAAGGAAAAGTGTGACATCATTATATAAATACATTGTTTGGAGTACCAAGTTCATTAGCGTCATTACGATCAAGGTCACCACTTAGGCTGGTGGCTGGTTCCGTGTGGTTACAAGGCCACTTCCGTGCTTTACATTGATAGAGCAGCTTCGTTATGACATTTTTAGTCTAGTTCTGAGCTTGTTTTGGTAAAAATATTAGTATTTAAACGACCTTCGCGCAATCTCTCGCTTCTGTTTTAGAAGTTGGACTAAACCCAACTCCAGATAAACGCTGAGTGTGCGAGGCGACATTTGAGGTTCCAGCAGCGTGTTCATGAAGATTCAACTATTCTGGGACATGACGCCATGCTGATTGTCAAATAGTTGCTGATGTTTCATGGAAGCTTACTGCCTCCATTTCAGATTCCAGTAACTTCGAAACGTCGGGAATAGTGACCAATAAGCACGACGTCTTATCCCAGGAGATACGAATCTTTGGAAAGTATGATCACAAATCGCGATGCTAAGAAGCGTATAGTGAAACTGCAGATGTGTGTTCAGTTTAAAAAGTCTGCATTTGCTTTATCATACGAGCCAGAGGAAAGTGACCATTATCTATGGGTTCTTACATGGAGAGTGTAGTATGTGTGTGAAAACGGTAATGTGTCTGAGGCAATGACAGCGTCTGAATATGGGTTACTGAACCGTAATTACCGCTTCTAAGAAAGAAATCCCAAGAGTATAAACTTGAACATTCAGGTAGTTGTGTCGGAAGTACGATTCGTATTTGTTTCTGCTCCTCCATGCCTCGTACTTCTTCACTTGAAACGAGGCTGTTCTAAAAAGCAAAAAAGTGCACCCAGGACCGTCTCGAGACATGTGGGCGTCCCGGGCAGCCTAATAATTTGGAGCCCCTTCAAACCGATATCGTTTAAAATTTTTCGGCCTGAAAAATTTTTTAGAGCGCGTGCCAAAATTTCGCCAATTTAAAGAGAAATTATTTCACGTGTGGGAAACCGAGTTTACTAGCATCACATTTCTGATTATTCTGGTAACGCTTTAAGCGCACTTTAGAGGTTGGCGCCCCGGGCAGCTACCTGGCTGGCCCACCCCTTATTCGGCCCCTAAATGCGGCTGTGAGCTGAAATGAAACAGTACGATAAAAACTTCCGGCACGCGCGTGTTTAATGACGCTAGTTAATTTGTAACAGGTCTTTCTGAATGTTTGCAGAGTGCAAGGCTTAGCTCTGTTTTACATACTATAGGCACACACGAAAGGCGATAATTGTGTAGACCGTGTGAACCTTCATGTACGTAGGCTGTAAGATACAGTTTTGTTCCGGAGATGGTTCATCATCTGGACAAACAACATACGGTTTCATTGAATGATATTAAATCATGTGTACCTCTGCTGTGTTTGAGCGTAATTGCTTCTCCACATGATGTAGTTGCATGTTCCTGAGTCGAAGTATTACGTGACTAACTGAGATAAAGCTCCACTAATTCTGAACCTCTGCACTGAATAAAAGTATGTCCTCATATTTCGCCTCTGGCCTAACTAGTTTCGGCAAAGGTTTCCCGGTAGGCAGTTGAAAGGATCCTGGGTGGGACCCAAGCCAAGAATTGGTGGCAGAGAGACAGTTTTTATATACATTAGTAGCTGTCTAATGTGGTCATAGTTCGAAACTGAGTTTGGTGATGACCACGAATTGTGACTGAGGTACTAAGTGGTTTCCAATAGTCTTCAAATTTAAAGCCATGACAGCATTATGAAATGTGTCAAAGCAGATTTTTTTCCCGTCGCTTTCAAATTTGAAATCAATTTGTTACTCGATGCACGTACTTAAGAAATGTGAAATAAAATAAAGAATTACATAGGCCTATTTCAGTGTTGTGGTGTTGTTACGCGATATTGTGAACGAGTAAACCGCCAGTTCCATAGCTTTTCTAGCCACCGTGCTGATAATTGCCCAGCAATTTCTCATTTGGTGCTAAGTAGTCAAACCAGGAAGCATGAAACTCTGTTTCAAATACGAATACAAAAGCGACACTACGTAAACAAAATCCCTAAAACATCCATCAAAAGTTCGGGGCTACGGGAAAATATGTATTGCGCAATACTTCCTTTTTTTTTGTAATTTGCACCATTTTCGAAAAACAAAATTTTAATGCGATCTTTGTCTGACCCGTGGAGACCCGTTTTAATTCTAGTGCAATATTTAGTACATAATTCAGTCCAAATGTTTTGAGTACTATTATCAGAGATAATAACATGAAGGTGGACAGGCACGGGTCTCCTTATTACGAGTTTATTTACTGATTTTGTCGCAAAAGGACGTATAACAACATACCAAACAAAATCCGTGCAGTGAGTACTCCGCTGGATAATGCCTCATAATTTCGGGAAATTGTGGTGTATGAGAATACTCACACGCTAGGCAATATGAAATCTACGTACGTCCTACCCCATGAGGCATGACCCCGCGGTATCTTTATCCACTTTGTCAATAGACTTCCGTCAAACACAAAGATAAGTTGCCAGCTGCGTTACTTATTGGGAAGGCGAGGTTTACAGATTGTAAACAATTACTTTATGATGTCCGATTAGCAGTCACCTTTGCTGGTGACAAGCTACACCCACGGTAGACGTGGGGATTAAATGGCAATGAGTAGACAGACTCACGCTTCCATCTCTTTGACCCAAACGCATATTGGGTAGGGGGCTCGACATAACACGCATACTGAGTGGCAAGAAAATGACATGCCTGTGCCTGGAATCGAAACGTGGTCACCCAGTCCACATCAGTTTTACAACTTGCAAACCAATGAACTCAGAATTTAAGAAGTGTGGTCTGGATTCGAATCAGTGACCACTTGATTGTTTTCCTGCTAGCTGGTAATGATTCTTTTGCACGAGTCCATTTGCTTTTAAAATGATGGGGTTTATTTAAAATTTGTGCTTGAATCATCAGTCGTTAGAATCGTGACGTGGATTAAAGTAGTGATTTTCCACGTCATTCATCGGGCTTAGAGGAAGTTAGACAAGATGTAAATGGATATTCCTTTTCGTATTGCAAAAGAATGAGTCATTTCCATAATCGAGGAGAAGCATGCCATGCCTACTTCGAAGAAAACTGAAGGCCATTTCTTGCGACAACCAACGCTAGCCGAGAGTTGGTTAGTCTGAAGTTAGGAACCCTCGCAGCAACAGGAGTCTGCACTATCGTGCTGGATTGTGTCATTTCCTTCCGTTGACGTCACAAGACTTAGAAGATCGACAGTTGTGTTGTGACTGGCCATATAGTAGGATGTGCTTACGGTGCAGCTGTGTCCGTGCATTGTTTCTATTATCAATCACAATTACTTTTACTGGTGGATTCAATTTGAATTGGAAAAATGCTTTCGTCTTTCAAGATCCCCGAGAACAAACCGGGAGTTACTTCGGCTTCACTGTTGTTCTGCGGCACCAAGGCTCAACACATTGGTAAGTACTGTACATGTTTGAGGTTATATGAATGGGAGTGCCGTACGAGTAGACAGGTCACGAATCTGGAACGTGTATTTGAACACTCGCAGTTTCGTTCAGTGTCAGTTCATTGCCTACTAACCTATGAAGACAGCGGAGAGTGAAAGTGATCTTTGAAACAGTCAAACGGGGCATTCCCTTTCAAAGTGCGACTGCGGCGTTCTGGTATGTGGTGCTGTGTAGCCTGGGGCATAGGTACCAGTGTTTCGAAGGCATCTGGTGCCTTCATCTTCAGGTGAGGAGATGGATAGGTATCAACGTGTCTCAGGCACCACTAGCTTAAAACCATTATTCACACTATTACACAATGTTACATCTCAGACGCTTTAACCTTGCAGCATCCTTGAGAACTTGCAATCTTACCGTAGGCGTGCGTACGGGGAGTGCCAGATTTACCTAGGCCAAACAATTAAGTCCCAAAATATGGTATTTTTGTGCCTCAGTCCTAAAGTTTATATTTTCAAGCGCAATTTAGTTGTTAGTTTAAAATTACTTTGTTTGCGCTTTAGTTTCTTTAGTTTATTGAACAAAAATAATGTCCTTTATGACAGAATATTCAACAAATGTTTACCTTTTACAAGATGAAAAATAAAGTTTCCTGGGTGCCAACCCTAATGAAATGTGCCTACAAACGTTACAGTTGGGTTGTTTCATATTTTATTAATTGCTGAAAATCAGGGCCAGTGTTCAAATGGAAAGTGCGTAGATGAAGTAAGTGGCAAATGCAGCCACTAATCTGGTATTTATCTGGAGCTCTGGCGGCAATCAATTTTTTTTTTAGGTCTGAGTGAGTTGTATTAAACCTACCACCTTAAATAAAACCCCTATTCAGTTTGATACTTTGTAAAGTTTTTGGTCTTCCTAATAGACGAAGAAGTCGAACAGACATGAATGAAACGTGGGGTTTCGGCTGTCTCATCGTGCGTACAGGAGGATGACAGTTTCAGAGGGCAGAGGTAACCAAAATTAGAGGAAGGGGCTTAAGTGCACAGTGGTACAGTACCAGAGTATTAGCGTACATGAGCGTCATATTGTATATAACCTAAGGTAATTTTATAAAGATGTAGCAGTCGTAATACAACTATATATCAAGTGCATATATAATTTTTCAATATCAACTACATGTTTCGACCATTGCTGCTGTGGCCATCTTCAGGTTGGATACAATTTATTATCAGAGAAGCTATACATAGATATGATATAATATGGAACAAATTATTAGTGTAGGTAAGTGGGAACGAGCTCTCGTTTTACACAAAGTGGGTGGACGTGTGTAGAGATGGTAAAGACCCAGCATATAGCATGAGTTATCTTGTTTGTCTATGACAATGAAGTGTGCGTGCCGAGTCGGTGCATGTCCCGTGGGGTGGCGTAGGACTGGGCCGGTGTTTGGTCCTGTGGTGTCGTATTTTCTTGCGTGTTGAGTGCCACACTGGCCTGCTGTTGTGTTACACTGCTACATCTTTATAGAATTACCTTAGGTTCTGACAAACACAACGGGGATGACGCACCTTGAAATATTGTATATATTTTGGGACCTTCTTATGTGACAGATATTCTTATAAAAAAACCAACTAGATGCACTAATTTCTCAAATTTATTTTTGGAATAAAACTCTACATGTTTTGGACAGTTCCTCTGTCCATCATCAGGAGTTTTTCACTGTGCACACAGCAATGGTATATGTCAGCAAACCTGTATGACATATACCATTGCTGTGTGTACAGTAAAAAACTCCTGATGATGGACAGAGGAACTGTCCGAAACATGTAGAATTTTATTTCAAAAATAAATTTGAGAAACTGGTGCATCTAGTTGGTTTTATTATAAGAATTTATCACGATGCACCGTCATCTGAACGTTAAAAATGTGACAGATATTGTTGTTTACTTCCTGCCGATATACCAATTTGCCATAAATCAGGGTTAACGGATTGCAGTTAGAGGATTGCTTTTAATGTTAAGGTTTCAATTATTTTATTTCTTTGAAGAGGGAGCTGAGTAGGTCCACTTCAGTGCATTGCAGTCACCAAGTCTTTAATCGTTTTATTACTCGCGTTCGCAAACATAAAGATAACGACTATTACCTTTGCCATGTCCGTCTGTCCGTCCGTCCGTCCATCTGTTTATCCGTCTGTCTCTCTGCCTGTCTGTCCACACAGAACAACTCGGCTCTCTCTTGACAGATTTTCATGAAGTTTGACTATAATTAAAAAATCTGCCAGGAAAGTTCAAGTTTCATTAAAATCTGACAAGAATGACGGGCACCTTACATGAAGACGTATGTACATTTTGACAAAATTTATAGAGAAAATCAAAGCATACATTTCAAGTTCAGTAATTTTTCCGAAGATCGTGCCGTGTTTGAAGTAATGATGAAGAATGTAATAGAACCAGAGGGACTACAGACGGCAATTTAATACGGCGCATGCGCATTTCATGCTGGATAAATAATACAACACGCTCAGAATATGAAATAAATACTTGCTGATTTTGTACGGCTACGCGAAAGAGCCTCGATGTTGCGTTTAAACGTAGGTAAATTGTCTGTCTTCTTTATTTAAATTTGAACCTGAACAGCTCTAGTTCCACGTGTTGCAGTTAATGTTAAGTCATAATTATTTTGTTTGTTTCAAGAGGGAGCTGGCAAGTTTGAGTTCAATGCATTATATATAATAGTAGATTTTATTCACCACTTCTAGTGAACATGTTGCGAATGTTTCCTTTCGGCCAGCACACATGCCTCACATCGGAAAACATATTGTTTAACGACACTTGGAACATCTGCTGGTGAAAATAAAAACGCTGCAACCCGATTGTTTTTCTTCAGATCGTGATCAGTGTTGTGACTGCTGCTGTAGTTTTTGTCCTTTGACCTGGCCCACAAGTACAAACAACACGGGCTCAGACGTGGTGAAGGAAGAGGCCATAATCCTGTCCTTACGACTACCACTCTGTAAACAAAGCATACAACTGTTGTGCAGTGTTGTTTATAAAAGGCATGAGTTCTCCTGTAATCGGAGAAGCTTCCAAAAAATGGTGCCAGAATGTGTTCAACACGTCAGACAGCCCGTACCTTGGTTCGATCCCAAGAACAGGCACTCCGGTGTTAAAAGCTGATTAGACTCTTCGGCATATTGATCTAGTTACGTAAATGAGAGGTGTGATTTGGGTCGTTGTACAGCATGCATGGGCAACAAGATAGTGAGCGATCGGAAAAAAGTACAAGTTAGGCACGAGAGTAGAGGCGTAGGTACGGTCGGTTTCAGATATGATATTGTATATTTAACTTCAATTGGGTTGACACCCGGTGGCAACAGTACAGTACACATTTACACACAAACAATAAACAGAACATCACAACCGACAAAAAAATACATAGAACAACACAATTCACTAATTAGGAAGAGTGCGGGCCGTGACCTATCTTTGCGAGGTATACCCTGGCATTTGCCTTACAACTGAGGAAAAAGCACGGAAAAATGTCAGTCAGGGTAGTTGGAGAATGCCAGTTGGCACGATGAAAACAGAATATACAGAACAGAACATAAAAAAGATAAGAATATTTAAATATAACAACAAGAATACGTAACTTACAGAATTAAACAAAAGTATAAAAAACATGCAACCATATACACAACGATAAAAATAACCAACAGAACATCACTACACTTCAAAACTTCGTTACGCTTCACCACATTTCACCCAACTACACTTCACTACACTTATCGACACTTCACTTCCTCTCATTTACACTTCACTACCGTCCCGTTTGTCTAACGCAATTACATTTCCTACCTCTCTATTTCAACTCACATCACTAAACTAGACACAGTACAGTTCTCCCATCTACAAACTTATTTCCAAAATTATGAACCCCTTCTCTGCCCCAAAGAACCTCTCACCATTTTACTTCACTTCACTTTTTTTTTCCACTTACACCATCAACCCTTCACTTCACTTTACTTTGCTAATCATGCTAATCATATCTACAACTCACTTCCCTTCACTTCTCTTCCCTTTTCATTGCCATCACCTCCTCTCACTGGTTTTCACTTTCTAACCCTCGTTTTGAAAATATGCTTTTTACCATGGGAAGTCCCTATCGCCCCTTCAGGTAGATGGTGCCAGCCAGTAATGGACCTATTCACAAAGGAGTATTTCCCGATGTCTGTTCTTTGTTTTCTGGCTCTGATCCAACGCCACAAACAAAATTCAGATTCTGCGACTTGTTACGTGGTCGACGTAACGCAAGAGAAAAGTGACTACATTGTCGTTAATTTATTATTTAACGACGTTAACAGTATCTTACTATAATATGTCGATCGGTAGCATGATTGGTGAATAATAATTTGAATGGACGTGGCAGGGCTGTCGTGGCCCAATTTGCAACAATATTCCAGAATTTACCGAGAAGACTAAGGCAAGTGGTGCAATATCTCCGTTAGTATGGCAGGTCTCCGGCCAGATATGAGCCGGCATCCCCAGGATAAGAAGCTGCTCATTCGACCGAGACAGTAGGAACGCAAGTTATGTTACTGGGATCACAGTAATGCGAGCTGCACTAAGGATAAATGACTGTCATCAAACCATTCGAGTGAAACTCCGAAATGGAAGCGCACTTACGTCTGTTCTAACCAAATTCTTAAGCGCTTTTAAAAAATAATTTTTGACAAGTTACTAATTACAGGATCCACATTAATTCACGGATTTAGATAAAAATTAATGTTGTATGCTATCTTCTGTGTAGTTCCCCGGCGTCTGAATTTTATATGCCGACGTTTCGGTACACTCTGTTCCATCTTCATAGGCAGGTAGGTATGAAGTATGACTAGTCATATCTAGTCATACTTCATACCTACCTGCCTATGAAGATGGAACAGAGTGTTCCGAAACGTCGGTACATAAAATTCAGATGCTGGGGAACTACCCAGAGGATAGTATACAACATTTAGAACACGGTGAAAGTTTGGAATCAAAAAAGTTAATATGGTAGACCTGCAGTAAATTTTATCAAGATGTTTTGATTTTGGTTAAGGTTACGCAATTTTAAGCGTCTAATTCTGTTATGGGTGGGGTCTGTGGATTTGGTCCTCATAGGAAGAAGAAATTTTCCTGTTTTCCAAAAAAGTCCTGACTGACTCTGGAACATACCCAGCCTCTAATTCTATGGCACGGGGAATTAACCCAGCAGCAGAGCGGCCGGGGTGTAAGGCTGACAACTCACCTCCATCTAAAGCTGTCGTTAAGAATGACTGGAGCTACTTCTCCACTTCCCCTATATGATTTCGCAGGGATAATTCGACTTTTTATCTTATTAAACGATTACGTAAAACTTTTGAATTATTCGCGAATTTGTGTATCAACTTCTGAAGGAAGATTGCAGTGTGGTGTTAGTTAATTTATGAGCCGAATTAGGAAGAACGAAAATCTTGGTCAGTCGCACAGCCAAAACCAAAATGCTAGAAGTTTGACACTAACTGCTTCTCGCCCCATCACAATACTTAAATATCTAAATTACGAAATGCACAGTTGTGCAAATTTCTCTATGAGCTGTGTTTTAATATTATAATATTTCACCACAGTCCAGAGGAGAGGAGAACACATAGTAGCCACTGGGAATTTAAAACCCAGTATTCCCTGTAGTTGTACTGGATGGATACAAAGCACGGTGACGTAAAGTCTACAGTATTATCTCACTAACTACACGGACACAATTCATTTTAGAATTAATAGCTGATCACAAAATAAATAAATTCACCGAATTTTATGTGGCTCGGGCTGTACTAGAGTAGTTTCAAGAGAAGGCCTATCCATTTCAGTACTGTCCTCCTATCCTGGCCTGTGTCGTCAGAGTTAATTTACCCCTTTCAGATTTTCATACCAAAATTTTCTTTACTTTTCTCATCTAGGACGGGCAATGTAATCCTTTACGTGCCTTTCTCGGCACTTGGGCCGTAGGCTGTAATTTCTGTTGTCTGTAGTTGGTCACTTTTTATTAGTATAAAGTATTTGAAATCTTCTACGGAACCATTTTATTTCTGTCATTTATCTCGTTAAAGTTTGCTCTATTTAGAAGTCGTATTTAACACTCTATCACCATTGCTTTTCAAATTTGCTTTAGAGTACGCCATTGGGAGGGTTCAGGTAAACCAGGATGGCTTGAAACTAAATGGTACACATCAGCTTCTGGCTTATGCCGATGATGTTAAAGTACTAGAAGGAAGCATACATACTCTAAAGGAAAAGTAGAAGCTTTAGTAGCTGCTACTAGGGAGATAGGACTGGAAGTAAGTGCTGATAAAACTAAGTACATGGTCATGTCTCGAGATCAGAATGCAGGACGAAATCACAGTGTGAGTATTGATAATAGTACCTTCGAGAGGGTGGAAGAGTTTAAATATTTGGGAATAACTTTAACAAAACAAAATTCTATTGCGGAAAAAATTAAGAGCAAATTGAAATCAGGAAATGCTTGCTATCATTCGGTGCCGAATCCTTTGTCTTCTAGGTTGCTATCAAAAATTTAAAGATTAAGAAAGTTTGCCTTTTGTTTTGCATGGGTGTGAAACTTGGTCGCTGACATTGAGGGAGGAAAGGAAGCTGAGGGTGTTTGAGAATATGGTGTTGAGGAGAATATTTGGACCGAGGAGGGACGAGGTAACGGGGGAATGGAGGAGAT
>Ga0136643_10008659_pt1 | contig 14898 bp, 8 predicted proteins | sample TergutLab28metaG_FD_96883 | JGI IMG/M metagenome (GOLD analysis project Ga0136643, IMG submission 96883) | Labiotermes labralis P1 segment gut microbial communities from Petit-Saut dam, French Guiana - Lab288 P1 (version 3) (version 3) | ecosystem: Host-associated > Arthropoda: Insects >... | reverse complement strand
GTACTAAAGAATAAAAAACCAACTAGATGCCACTTGTTATTTTATTGTTGAGCCTATAAGAAACACAACAATAAAATGACAAGTGGCATCTAGCTGGTTTTTTTTATTCTTCAGTACAATTAACTTGTTTTTTATGGTTTCTTTCAAGACCCACGCTTCACAGGCATATGTTACTATTGGTCTTAAAATACTCCAGTACAGTTTCAGTTTTGCGAAATACTTGATTACTTTCAATAAATTTGTGCTACCGCACATTTGCAGCCACTTAACTCTGCACTTCATTCTGTTCTCTCAACGCAATACAAATGCTTTACAGAGAATTCACATGCATGATGATAAGCCGCTTATAATAAGCGCTGCGCTGACAGTTACAAGCTGAACCAAGACTGCATGTCCTTCTACTTGAACAAATAAGGTATTATGCCATACATAAAATAGTTTTGGTCAAATTTTATACTTTCATTTATATAATAGATTAAAGGAAAAAAAAAATAATGTTGGGTTGCATTATTTGAAGATTACTTGTGCAAAACAAACATGACGACCTCTACAATATTAAGAGGTTCTAAAAAGTTCGGAATTTTTCACTATTCTACTTCAAAATGTTTGAATTTTATATACAGAACGATCTCAAGTTACAAAAGAGTTTTGAGCCCAATTTCGTCCCTAACTTTAAAATTACACTGCACAACTCAGCTGCCCAAAGAAAAGCTACAAATGGTGGTTACGTTGGAAATCTAGCCAAAGGGTGTCTATGCACCGTTCAACTGAACTGAATAGTGGTGAACGTAGGACGAATAAAGGGAAAACATATTGTTTTGTGAGTGGAAAACTTGGCCGCTCACCCTAAGGGAAGAATACGTAGTGAGGGTCTTTGGGAATAGAATGCTTTGGAGAATAGCGGAAGGGTATTGTAATAGCGGACTGGAGAGAACTGCTTTATTAGGACTTCACAGATTGTAATATGCCTCAGACATTATCAGTGTGATAGAGTAAATGAAGAAGAGATGAAAGGGAGTGCTGAGGCTTGGACGTAGTGGAGAGGGTAATATTAAGATGAATCTTACAGAACAAGGCTGAAGTTTTATGAGTGGATTATTCCGTGTTATGACAGGAACCAGTGGCGGGATCGTGTAATTACGGTACTGAACTGGTGAGTTCTTGATTAACTGATCAAATATTAGTATTTCGAGAGAAACTCTCCCCACTTTGTTAACACTATTACCATACCAATAATAAAATTTCAAACTGAACACAAATGATTCTTTTTAACACATACTAGATTATTTCTTTAACGGAAGTGGTATTGCTAACGGGAACACGTTTAATTAGTGATGAATTAGAACGTAGAAACTACGTCGGGAGATAAGGCACGAGGGGTTCTGGGCTTTTTCAAAGGTTTGTAGCCATTCTGGAGCACTTACCTTTAGATAAATTGATAAATGTCTCGTAAACCTTTGGACTATGACTTCTTCTTCTCACAGTAAATTCGCTTGAAATATATGAGGGCATCTAAGATGGTTCTGTAGACTAAGGCAATGGAAGACTTGCTTCTATAGCAGTACGCAGGGTCATCCAATCACCCTGAAGGCCCATGCGGGTAGATACCCAGGGGATCGCTGACAGGTTCCTATGTGATTGGGGCCCCGGTGAGAGACTGCATATTCATATTCATGAACTGGCATTCACATTCCTGAATTTTTCAAACTATTACGGTAATTAACAGCCACATTACTAAGCGCAGATATTCTTAAGTAGAAAATTGTTTTCTGGAAGTTACTCAATTAATACACTAACAAATGCACTTATATAAAATTTACACATTAAAACACTAAAACTGCTCCGACATGTTTCGGTCCCAAGACCATCATCAGGGAGCTATATTTTCCTTGCTAAAGTCACACTAAAAATAGTCACTGATTAACTTCATTGTACTAATAGGGCAGCATGCTGCCACAACACCCTATTAGTACAACGAAGTTAATCAGTGACTATTTTTAATGTGACTTTAGCAAGGAAAATGTAGCTCCCTGATGATGGTCTTGGGACCGAAACATGTCGGAGCAGTTTTAGTGTTTTAATGTGTAAATTTTATGTAAGTGCATTAGTTGGTGTATTAATTGAGTAACTCGACAACATGCACGGTGTAACGATGAAAATGTGTTATCTGGAAGATTTTGTATATTGTAACCCATCCGAAACGGAACAGATATAATATCGATACTTCGGAAAAGACGTGTAAATTATTATTTTTTCTTCTATACAGAATCTTGCTCCGTGTTACAAATGACAATCGAGACCCGCTCGGGATATGCATTAACAAGTATCTCGCTTTCTAGTTCGTACCGTTTACGTGAAACTTTGCGACAGGCCAGACTATTCCCTTCCCATACGCAAGGACTCGTAGCAATTGTCTAACAGATAAAGTTAAGCAAGAACAGTTATACACATAAGTTTTCACGCTAACACTGAGGTTGCCGATATGTATTTGACCTGTGTTGTAGGTGAGTGTTCCGACGTTTCGGAGGAACGTACTGCCCCCACATTACCGCTAAATGATTCTTGTTCAAAGTGGCGCTAAAGTAGCTAAGAAGAAAGAAATGTATCTGTTATACCAGTAAGAGAAATTTGGCGTTCCGCTGTGCCCCCGCAACTTCGGCATCCACGTGAATCAGGATGTCACCTTGAACATGCAGGCAATACTTTGTTCCAAACGTTCGAAAACTCGTCTAATACATGAAACAATAACCCTGAAGAAGACCGTCAATTAAGTACACAGTTTCTTAAAACTGTAGCATAGAATATCATGTTAAAAAAACAGAAAAATTTAACCTGTCTAGTTGAATCTTCGTAATTTCTTAAAAGGTCTCCGTTACCCGCAGCAGTTTATGTACCATTTTGCAGACCAACACACCAGACCCAACTGCCATATCATAAGCGGCCAGTAACGGTATAAGTAAAGTTGCCCCTGCGCTTCAGTACACCCACACAAAGACAACATGTGGGTAGGAATGCAGAGGCTGAGCTTACTTCTTTCTTAACCTCGATACTGTGTAAAGGTAAGTGGTCACTTTCATGCCCTGATAGCTTTGTCCCATGGAATCACCTGCCGGTACCACCTGACAGGAAGCCAGGTTGTCTGCCCAGCCCGTCTGGAAGCTGATAAGAAAAGCAATTTCTTCTCCCTGTCCGGAATTTAAGTCCAATTTCTCGGTCTTTCACCCGCTGCGTTCTTACTATTCCTACTGAACTATCCCGGTTCCCCCCCCCCCGACCCTTGTACATTTCCAAAGATATCCGTCAAAAGTTGCTGTATCGTCATACTGCAATGTAACTGCTGGGTTGTCGGTATTAGCTGTAAGTCAGTGAGCGAGGAACGAGGTTTACGATCGAAGGCAGTTGAAAAAGTGAAAGCACGCCTGGCTTAGGCAGCTCAGCAAACAGTAAGAAATTTAAGTTCAGCTGTAAAGGAGGTCTTGGGACGTTTGTGACCCGCATAGCAAGAGGCTGTTCTGCATGTTTTGCAGTAACGCGCGAAGGGGTGGCGCGTGGTAAAATAAACAAAGCGCTGCGCCCCCTAAAGCTGTGAAGAAATGCAAAGTAACATGATAGCAACGAATATTGACACCAATATGTCAGAATGTGCTAAAACGGGGTTATTTTCTCTGTAAAAATAACAAGGGTGTGTAAAAGCCTGACATGTTTCTCTTAAATAACTCTTGGGTCCAAAAGAACGATCTCTAAGGTTACATTCTACTAAATTATATCACATGAAGTTGCTATTGACCTTGAGGCTAAACACAGCCCTCGGTTAAACCTGACACATAACGCCATGTGGATATAAGAACAGCTTACACAATTCATTCGGCTAACTTACAAGGAAGAAACTCGACCTAAACAAAAAGGGGAAGAAAATTTGAAAGTAGATATTAAAAAAACTAGGTTCTGAGTTTGGGCCTGTAGAGTAGTGTTTCGAAGCTGTTCGGGTACCTCGCGCTCTCTACAAAGCATCACTAATTCTGCGGGCTCCGTCTGCAAGGCCATATTAAATCGCAGACCCCTTACAAGTTGCAGTAAGATGACAGCAGAAATTTTGCAAACAATAATCTTACGTAAAATCTGAAACCTCTTATTAATCAAAGCAAAAATTCATTACAGAAATGATAATTTTCCTAGCAGCAAGGGCAATTAAAAGAAACCAAAAAAAAACGCAAAGAAAAAACTTGTTTTCTGCTGGGCAGGGCTCAAATCGCGGAAGAGTAGACATAACTTGTGGACCCCAGGTTGAGAAACTCTGTGAAGGCCCACATTTACCTGGCTCAGGACTATGTCCAGTGGCTGGGCTGTTGTTTCTCCACTTTATCGAAGGCCTATTTAGTCGAGTAAGGGAGCCTGCGTGCACCAGTGAACTCGGAAGATATGCCGGCGGTAGCCTAACATCTGGTAGCGCCACCCATGCCGGACAAGTTTTGAGCGAGGTGCCGGACAAAGGTGGAAGGTGTAGGGATAACATCATCTCCTCGTAGAACTCAACTGTCTTGAATCCCTGGCAACTGCAAGGACATGGCCCCAAAACGGGGGGAAGCACCAGAGAAGAAAAAAAAAGGAGGAGCAGGATGATCAGGTTATTGTCAATAAGTTAAGAGCAGCCCGTGTTTGTTACAAACACAGAACTTCTACCGGTTATGTCCTACCTTCGCAATGACGAATCTTTCCATGGAGGCGGTTCAACAAAGAAACATAATTCGACTACAGCAGAAGAGGACGTTGTGATCAAGCTGCACAAATCTATGCCATACATCGGTTATTAGCGGAAAATGCGCGATCAGATTCGCCCTTAGGCCGTGTCACATGTCGGCAGAACAGTTCATTTACCAAACAGGACGTGAGTGGGGCAATTGACTGGCTGCGAGACATAACGGCTGTGAAGAATAGCGTCTTCTGCAAGATGACGCCCTGTAGTTTGATTCATCTTTATCAAAGTTGCGGAGGAACATACAGACTCTACCTCTATGGCGAAGGATGAAGGCAGCATTTTCTGAAAGGACGGCACTTATCTACCAATTCGAATTCGAAGTACAGACAGCGAACTCTGTACATTCTGTCTGTAGAGACACACCAGCTTACCGACAGCATGTCTAGGATATAACTTACCCAGCCTAAAGTCTTCTAGGCAATCCTTATATTGCAACAGAACAATACCACTACATTTCACTCCCACCCTCCACCAGTTCACCATTCATTACAAATCTGTTATTTCTCTTTGTAATCTTTGTAAATAAACTTGACGTACAAATTTTTCATGTACGCTTATTTCTATTCTCTACATGTTTCGGGCAACCATGTACCCATCATCAGCAGAATTAACTATATACAGTTAATTCTGCTGATGATGGGCACATGGTTACCTGAAACATGTAGAGAATAGAAATAAACGTACACGAAAAGTTTGTGCGTCAATTTGGTTTATTTACAAAGATTATACCAGGATGCAGGTCAACAAAGCACAAAATTCTGTTAATTGTCGTCCGATATCAAAATATCTGAAACGGACACACATGAAACCGAAAAGCTCGGTGTATATCCCTTAAACAGTCGCTGTGACAGCTTATTGACAGATATATAACACAGTGTCTGCCCTCGGCTGCTTTGTTTTTTAAAAGAGGCAATCGGAAAAATCTCTGTAGCATACAAAAGGTTTGCAAGTTGTCTGAAATCTCTTTGTCTATGAATATCAAGTGAGATGCTTGAAAACAGAATGTTAGCAGTCTTTGTATCAAACACTCTCACACTTGCACTGCAAGGTATCCGGATTCTCCAAAAGTACGAATAATGCTGTCAATCGCGTCACCACTCACACAGCACAAATGTATACATAAGATGTACAGACACTCTATGTTCAGTATTGTAAGAAACTAAAAAAGCCGAAAAGCTAAAAGCCAAATTTCAAGCTATACTAAAGGACTTGCAATATAAATAAACTATCAGGCACAATAATAATAAATACATTTTGTTATATTTAAGAACACCATTTTAAACGATTTTAATTTTAGTTAAATTGTTGATAAGTTATTGCATGTGTACTTGGTGTCACTAAAAACTCAAGTATATTTCAGAATTGACAGTCAATACTATATAAAAAAGGTTAAGCAATCCCATTACAGGCCTGGAGAGGCCCTGAGGGTTCCAGGAGGTTAAGGCTCCCAGATTTCACGACAATCGGCACATGAAGGTGGTAAGGTTGTCAGCCGTACGCACCGGCCGCCTTCACCCCCCAGGAAATATTCCTGGTACTAATTTCTGTCTGAGGCTGAGTCGACCCCAGGGGCAGAAAGATTATGTCAATAAAAAATTCCAATGACACTATCGGGAATCGAACCCGCGGCCTTCCGGCTTGTACCGCAGTGCCTCAATGAACAGAGCCACCACGTACCTCCAATACTATATATATTTGATCTAATAATGACAATACTATATATATGCAATAAATATCATTATATACTGCAGTTAAAGCTGCATAAGGTGGATTTTAATGAAATAATATTTCTGTAGACAATATAAATTGTAAGGAAGAGGCCTACTTTATAGGAATGGAAATTCTAAATGTTTTAACCACTATACTCACATGGGTCGATACATGTACAGTTTTATGAACACAATGTTCTTTTTTATAATAAAGCTAGTTGTGTTTCTTGTATTTCCCTTCTTATTTAGTGACTGACAGGTGTTAAGAGCCCACTGTTAAATTATTAGTGTCGATTATTAATTAAAATCCATAAAACGGCCCGACAAATATTAAAAAACAAAAATTAACGCGTAAAACCTAGCAATGACATTTAAAAAAGCGAAGAACAATAACAACAAAGCAACAGAATTAGACATTGGAGACGACTAGTATATGCGCGTAGACGTGTATGCCTGAGAAGTGGACAGCACAAGGTGTGAACAGTCGGTGGGACAAGGGAGGAACTTGGCCTAATGTACAGGTGCGTCACAGACGGAGTAGTAGGGAAAATGATTGGTAGGGTTGAAGGAACAGAGTTTCATTCGACGAAAAGGCAGCCTTTTTGGAGTGTGGGTGGGGGTGGGGGTGGGGGTGGGGGAACACGTCTAGGTTAAATGTGGTGTCCATAGACGACACTAAGCAATCGGTACCGCACATTTGATTTCGCAGCCACAGCTATCACTTATCGCAGTCCAAAACTGTGGTTTGTGAGCGTACCATTATACCTACAGGCCTTGATAGCTTTGAGTCTAGGCACAGTGGTAACTTTTTTTGGCCTATACTTTCCCTTCATAAGGAAAATACTAAGGCTCATGAGATCCCCAGGCTCTGTCACTATGTATTTCACATCTTCATTGCTATCACTGACATACACGAGACTTGGTATGATCTATATGCTATTCGTGTCCACCCAACCACTTTAAGATTCAATTTCCTACAAAAAAAAAAAGAATTATTTGACAGGCGTGCGAAACCCTGAGGTGGGAGCAACAACTGAGTCACGCACCTTAGGGACCTAAAATAAACTATGGTAAAATATCTTCAAAAACTAAGCAAATCTTAAAGCAGAAATTTTCTACGACATGTGAAGTAAAATGACCGCGGTGTGAACGTATTCCTTTAGCTTTCAGTTTGGTGGGAATAGTTAAGCCACTATTGGAATTATGCAGGCGACATTTGGCATATATACCTACATATCAGTTACAGAACACTGTAAGACAGCAAGCACAAATATGGCGATTACGCGAAAGTTTTTGGTTATGTCTGAAAAATTACATAAAAAGGGAATGTGTACTTAAGTGATGAGTTCTTTCCAAAATAAATCTACAAAGATAATAGCAAGGATTTATGCAGTACCAAGATACGTCTTCTGATCCGATGCTCGGGAACTCATTGTTACACATAGCGGACGCAAAAGCGACACAAAAACTGATGTACAAAATAAACTGATAAGATTAGGAAATCGTGAAGGCGAAACCACACTATTTTATTCCACAATAGAACAAGCCTTGAATTTCCGTTCAATGACATGTAATATATACGTCAGATGTCCACATATTTGCCAGAAATCTAGAAATCACCTCAAAATTCCAGGCGCCAAAAATCCGACATACAGACAGTTCCATACTGAGGACCCACAAACATTAGGCGCCAACGTACAACATTTATTCGCCTGGGTGACATGGCGCCTGGGAGTTGTGCAGCCGTGATTAACGTTATCTATGTGGCACTAACAATCCTCTGACAGGGGGTGGGGGGTGGGAAGGGGGGGGGGGAAGCCGCCTTGCCCATGTTGGATCATTATATATTCCACAACGGACTGGGAAAACCATGAATATAATTAGAACAATTGCATCGACTAAGGCTCGAATTAATAAACGGCCGGAAACAAAGTCAGCATTTAGTGAACTACATTTTGAACCACATAAATACCAATTATGAGGAAGAAAATAATAATAAAATAATTTCCTCGAATAACAAATAAAGAAACTTTCTTATGCCAACTGTGTATACCTAATTATTTATAAAAGATGTAAGCAAGTTTAATGCTCTTGAGACGAAATAGGGCAACGCTGATAGGAGAAAGAAAACAATATCGGCCACAGTACATGATTTTGTGTGTGTGTGTGTGTGTGTGAAAAAGAACCATGTTACAGGGCCGGTATATAGGTCAGTTACAAAATACGGCAATTTTATCGAGTGGAAAACGTTCCTGCACATCGACCTATATACATAACAGTGGATACAAACTGAACGGTACTCTCTGGTTGCTAATTCCTCACTCGAGCGTGAGACTCTAGCTTCGGATATTGGATTTCGTATTCGACGTCACGACACAACATAATATCGAGTCTGCAATAACCAGTTGCCAACTCATATTTAGTTAAAGTTTTCTTCAAAGAGAATAATAACATATACAGAAACGATTATCTTCAGGAATATGGGAAATCGTTTGCTACCTGTGAGTAGGAGAACTTCCTTATTTGTTGTTGTCTGCGTGTGTAGAGTTATGCGCCTCTCATCCTCAAGGAAGAAAGTATTATTCAGTATTCTTGAGGTCGGAGTGCTGCGAAAAGTAGGCCGTCTGTCTTGAGAGAGAGCAGGCAAGAGAAAAAGTGAAGAAATTACAAAACACGACGTTTCACAGTTTTATACCTTACCAAACATCATTAGGATAATACATCAAGAGAACAGGGCGATGAGGAAAATATATGGGACTAAGACAGAGAAAGTTCCATAACGAAGATTTCACGATTCGTACCATTCACCTAATTTCATTTCGGTGATCACTCAACATGTATGAGAGGAGGCGGTCTGTGGCACATATGGGTGAAGAGAAGTGGATATAGGGATTCGGTGGGGAGACTTAAAAGGGAAAACCACTTAGAAGATGTGGGAGTAGGTGTGAGGGTAATATTAAAATGGGTCTGAAATGAGAGTGCGTGGACTGGGTTTTTCTGACTCCGAACAGAGAGAAGAAGTAGGCTCTTGAGAACGGCATAATAAAACTTTTCATAGACAGCTGGAGATTTCATGACGGCAGGAGAAACTTTCAGCTTCTGAAAACGGACTGTGCTGCTGGAAGTTAAATTAAATCAAGGGTGAAGAGGAATGCGCAACACGTTCTAGTTTAAAACCATAAAGAAACGAGACCATCTCGGGGAAATCTAAGTGCAGAAGGGATGTCAATATTAAAACATAAGCGAGGCATGAGGATTGAGATTATCAGTTTATGTGAAACGGTACTCCGCTGGTTTGTAGTACCCGTAACTTAAAATTCAAGCAGTTCAAACAGAGTAACAAGCAGTGGAGTGCTTGACACTAACGATGAAACACTACAACATTAGAAGCGTCGGTAATTAGCAGCCGACACGGCGTAGCATCATATAACAAACGAATATTAATTAAACTGTGTCTTAAGTCGGTGTGTGAAAATGTGGATTGGATTAATCTGGCCCATAAAATAGGGTCCAAAGGCGGACATTCAGTTTATCAGAGAATCTCGCGCTTCTGGGTTATTACACGGCGATAAGTGGTAATTTCTTACCGACTATATTAATAATTGTCCAACGAGATGCAACACAAAGCAGTCTATTTATTATTCTGCGAGTTCACTCTACGTGTTTCGGGTGTCAACCACACCCATCATTAGGAGTACACAAAACTTCAACTACAGCCTCCGGTACTGGTCATATATTTTGTGCAGCTACCTCCCTCCAACGTGGCCAAGCTAGCTTGGCCACGTTGGAGGGAGGTAGCTGCACACTACCGGAGGCTGTAGTTACAGTTTTGTGTATTCCTGTTGATGGGTGTGGTTGACACCCGAAACATGTAGAGTGAACTTGCAGAATAGTAAATAGACTGCTTTGTGTTGCATCTCGTTGGAAAATTATTAATATAGATCAGCGATGCACGGAACCATAAACATAAAATACTTACCGACGTTTCGGGAGATCTTATCGGTCCCATCCTCAAGTTCTTGAACCTGGGGATGGGATCGATAGCTTGTCCCGAAACGTCGGTAAGAAATGACCACTACTCGTTGCGTAATAACATAGAAAAGCGAGATTCTCAGCTACTTTGAGGCGGAAGCCTGAAATTTCGAATTCAACTGATCAGTTAAGTTCCTTTATCCGTTACACTAACAGCTATCAGTTTTATTCACACTGTGTGTACCAGTTCATCTGGAATTACAGCCATTGTTAGCATGGCGATAAGAATTGTTGTGGCCGTGGGCTTTCAACAAAGATGGCGTGAGGTCACGCAACTGGTGCCGCCATCACGGTGAGCGAGCGGGCAAGGGTTCCAAAGCCCTTGCTGACTGTTCCATATAAACTGCACCACAAAGACAGGCCGACCACGTCCTTCGAAAGCAAAGGTGAGGATTCTGTCGTGCCAAGCACATCCTCAGCTCGCATCCTCGACGAATCTCTACACCAAGTAGGTCTAACTATATTTTCCCGAAAATGAATTAAGAAATTGTCGTATTGCAGAATATTAAAACGCAACCGAGTTTCCAAACGATTATCAACTTAAATTTTAAATTTCAATTTTTTTCACGTTCTGTCTAAGAAACAGTCACTAAACTTTAATCCAAAATTACAAATAATATGTTTATCATTAAAGTATTACTATTACACCACAAAAATGTATCAAAATGAATAGCGTTAAAGTCTGTAATCAGGAGTGTCACACTAAGGTAAAGAAGGTAATATAAAGGTGCTCCTCTGCATACCATGAAGGAATGTAGGGGAACTGGAGGTACAGCTCCACTCAAGAACCTCGAAACCGTACGCAGAGTAGTGGCCAGCTTCACACCCCGGCCGTTTTAGCCCAGGGGATAGAACCTTTGGTACCCATTTAATAAGAGGCTAGGTGGGTCCCACGGCGCTTTTCTTGGATATTTTGAAGAGGAAAAATTCCCGTGCCATTGTCGAAATTCGAAACCAGATCATCCTACCGTAGACCAGCCACTATACGCACTACGCCATACTGATTCCTCACGAAGGAAAAGAAAAAGAGGACGAAGACATTCAGTTTAATATAAATTTCAGTATTTAAATGAGTGAAAATTCGTTCAATGAGACGTGAGTGACGGAGAAATGGAAAAGCTGAATAGGGCCAACGCATGTTTATAAAAGAAGCATTATATCTAAGTCGGCAAAAGCTTTGATCGGATTAGCCCTTTTATCATAACAAATTCAAGACGGCTAAGCTACTTCCACTACACTACTCAGTCTTGGAAAGCTGAAGGTGAAGGTGCATTTGTCCCATTCACACCGTTATGGCATATTCAGAAGCACAGGTACGCCGACAATTATTTCTAACCTCAGCACTAGAAGAAGGTGAGCAGTTAGCTTCACGCCTCAGCCGCCTTACCCTCCGGGGAAAAGCGGCGCTGGAAAACACTGACGGTGGGCCCAAAGCCGGTCTGGATGTTTTGGAGACGACATTAGTTTCTTAGACATTAGTGAGAATCGAACCGATTCCTCATTTATCCAGCCTGTAGCCTAGTGAATATCTGGTGCACCACGTAAGTTGATTCAAAAAGTGCTAAACGCGAAGAAAACTTACAGATGCAAACACACCCTCTGGAAACACAGCTCTTCATTTTGTGTCGACTTAATGTTTCAGACCCATGCCTTCTTCCCGCTTTTAAGCAAAGCACATGGCAAAAAGCCATCTGCATATCATCCATACATAAACACGGAACTATACAGACATGCCTTATATTTCTCGCGATGAAATTACGCAAGAGAACAGGAAATTGTCTTGTCTTAACTGACTCCGTGTGACGTTCCAACTATCATATTCTCTTCGACGACATGCCGTGTCACTGTGATGAACGAAAACAAGTCGAACGCTCTTATACCGCCCTCTGCTCTGAACACCATTGCCGTAAAACAACCTAACCGCCAAATGACACGTGTATTTTGTTGAGCTGTGACGGTGCGGAATAAAGGTCGCACTTTAGGTTTTGTTGAATATTAAAAAATGTACTTACGAAATTTCATATGTTTTTCAGTAAATGTTCCAATATTTATATTTTAGTTAATCAACAACTGTCAGCCACTGGCATACGAAATGAAATGGAAATCCAATTTTATTTATATGCAAATTTCATTGTAACAATACTCCCAATTTATTTTATTCCAGGACTATCGTACAGACAACAAAATAATAACACGTCACTGCTATAACAATACACTATCTTCTACAGAGCAATAGCTGTGCATTATTACCGTTATTGCTATTCTCTCCATTTATTAAACTATCATTTTCTTAACCCCATTTAAACACATGCTGCGCGCATCTTCATCTTGCTGAGTATGCTAGCATCATCAGTTTGTGTAAATAGTTAAGAAGGAATGGCATCGTAGAATAATCCAGCCGAAGTATATAATTTGAAACCACATCGTTTAAACATTATTAACATTCATATTTTGGTATTCATTTCAGGAATTCTTTTAATCCATATCCTTTCTGAAATGGTTAACTTCATACTGTAGAATCTTCCTGCAAATCAGGCAGTCAACCATTAGGCTTAGAAATGGGGACTAATTACATGGACGTGATAAAAGGCCTATTTATGTAGAGGATGGCTAAGTGGTCACTTAGAAGCAACTTAAATGCTGAATTAAGGAAATGTATGAACACAGAGAAAAAATTACCGTCTATTTCACACCTCACAAAACGCTAAAAGTGAAGAAGATTCAAGCTACAATTAGCAAGGTAAATACTTTTGCTACTCCCTACGACTCCCTTCTGGTGTTAAGACGCAGGGTGACTGTTTATACATTTTTCCGGGGAAAATACACCTCATGAGGTGGTAAATGCTGTGTTTATAAGGTATTTCAAGATTCTATTTTCCCATAATACAACTAAGGATTCGTCGCAACCTAGACAAATACTTAGAAACAGCTGGAAAATTTAGTTTAACTTGACCGAAGATAGATTAAAGAATTACTTGTATTTCCAGTATGAAGAAAACCCGTACCGGTAAGAAAAAGTTCCAAGAAAACTTTACAATGCCATAATTAGATGTACACTTCAGTAATTTAGGAAATGTCCCCAGGACGTTAACATTTCTGGCGCTTTCGTTTCGTTCAAAATATGGGGATACATTCATTTCTCTAAGCACCCTAATCATGGAAGCAGATTCTTCCGTAAAGGTCGAGATAGAATATGTTGCGTAATTTTCTAATAACGGGGAGATATCGGATTTCCTGCGCTTATCTCCTAACGGGACATACACAATACGCACAACACGTAAATCCTGAACTTGCTTCGTAAATAGCAGGCTTGGTTAGATTTTTGAATGTTTTTTTAGCCCAGGTCAAGTCCCACACAGGGCACAGCCACCATTACAATGACCAATCACACATCAGGTAAGTCTCCATGTAGAGTGTCGTTAACCAAAATCCAGCCCATACCGGTGGCCGCGCGGTTTAAGGTGCAGGTCCGCGGCCGCACGCTTACTAGGATTGCGGTTTCGAATCCCGCCACAGGCGTGGATATTTGTCTCTCGTAAATGTTATGTGTTGTACAAGTAGTGGTTTCGGTGGCGGACCAATGACTCGTCCAGGGGCGACCGACCGAGTGTGATCAGATGCAACAATAACCCTCTGCACCTACAGTGAGTAGGAAGACGAGGACCGACTAAGAAATGTGTCGGCAAATAAAGATCCATCTAGTGGGTGTCGTATTATCCCATTCGGACAGACGGATGGACATGATAAGGCTTCTTATAATAAAACCAAATAGATGCACTAACTTCTCAAATTTATTTTAGCGAGCAAGCTGTAAGCAAACCTGTATGACATATACAATTGCTGTGTGTACAATGAAAAACTCCTGATGATGGACAAAGGAACTGTCCGGAAGATGTAGAGTTTTATTCTAAAAATAAATTTGAGAAATTAATGAATCTAGTTTTTTATAAGAATTTATCATGATGCACGGTCACCTGAACGTCAAAATGACAAGGCTTCTAAAAACTGCAGAAGAGGAGTGTGACTGCAGAAGAAAACTATTCGCAGCCCATCGAACTCACTGTGACCATGTTCTGCTGTTCTCTGTACAATAAACTGCACGGGAGAAGTTTTATGATTGCATCTATATTAATGGTTGCTGTCACCAGTTACGACTTTTTCTGATGATATGTACCTTAAATTGAACTTACGGCGAAAAAAGTTGGAAAAGTGCCGGATCTTCAGTGGGCCCGGTAGCTCGGTCGGTATAGCGACTGAGCCACGGGCTGGACGGTCCGGGATCGAATCCTGGTGGGGACGAGATTTTTCGCCCGTCCAGACCGGCCCTGGGGCCCACCCAGCCTCCTGTACAATGGGTACCGGGTCTTTCCCGGGGGTAAAGTGCGGCCGGGGCGTGCTACT
>Ga0136643_10008657_pt1 | contig 14899 bp, 7 predicted proteins | sample TergutLab28metaG_FD_96883 | JGI IMG/M metagenome (GOLD analysis project Ga0136643, IMG submission 96883) | Labiotermes labralis P1 segment gut microbial communities from Petit-Saut dam, French Guiana - Lab288 P1 (version 3) (version 3) | ecosystem: Host-associated > Arthropoda: Insects >... | reverse complement strand
TTTATATGTTGTACGAGATCTCGTAGGTAACAATAACAATAGCATTGTTAATTGTATATTTTACCTTACTAAGAAAAGTAATCAACCTGAAAATGGTTCATAACTAGAGCCAAAACATGTCGCAGAACGAAACAATGTAAGAAATACACCTTAATAAAATCACTGAGTTGTGTTTAACTATGTATTGTTTATATTTTGTAACTGGTTTACACATTTATTTAGTCTTTAAATAAAATGACCATGAATGGTACAACAAAGCCCTATTTCATATCTTGATAAATTTAATTCATACCACAAAAAAATGCATCACACACTGTAACACATGGCATTACAGTCTGTGCTCCAGAGATTCAGGCCACTCTACAATAGACTAGATATGTCAGCACAAGACTAAAAACTGATAAGTCTGTTACCACCCTTCTGCAAACCTGATCTGGTTTAATTGGTAAAATGTGTCGTATAAGACACAAAAGCATCACTACAGCATCGGCTGAACACTTTACGCAGACTTACTTTAGAAAGCTGGTACTGTTGGGTTCTGAGGACACAACAGGTCATTTACAGTAGAGGAATGTCAGAAGGTGACCACACGGATGTTTACATATACCTTTCTGTCATGCACAGCAAATGTTCACAAAACCCTCTAGGAACTCACTCATGCCAACTTATGATCTGAGGAATCAAGACAGGTTTCTGTCCAGTGGTAGTATGATTCATGCACCATATAGTGGCCATCTAACAACAGTAACTGATACCAACAATGACAAAGTGCAAGAAACAAAGTACAGGTTGCCATTAAAAAGAGTGTGACGACTGAGTCTGGAAACAGTTAAAATACACAACACCAAGAAGGAATGTGAATCATGAAACTGGGCTTATAGACATATTGCAAATTATTCATGCACTGTCACAAGATAACATGGACTTGTGACAACTGCGATGAAACATTTCCGGAAATGCTTACATTCTTGCCAAAAATAAGTTTGTAGCATAGCCTTCTCAGTTAAGACTAATCTCCCTGGGCACAGGAAAATCTCATCCACCATGTATGACTGTTCAGACACATTCTGCATATCACTGCAGTGGACACATGGGTCACCTGACCTTACCCCATGCAAATCTTCACTTTGGTGTAGGGTGAAGGCCAAGAGGTACATGACAAAGCTTTATGACATAAATGAAGTGTAAACAAGGATTCCTGCTCTCACCCATGGAATTCCTCAGCACACATGTGAAGCTACTGTGGAAACCAGTCATACAGTTCCAAAAGTACCTGCATGAAAATGGACACACTGAAACGAGGCAGCATTCATGAGATGCTTATATGAGGTGGTATCAAAAATTTTCCTGACTGGTGCCACCATTTATACAGCAGTTGCGGTTGCACGAAGCAGCGGTAGAAGGTAGGACTACCATGTTTAGTGAGTCAATGTGCCAAGCTGCACGTAACTGGGTGAACATGGGCAGTTTTTACACGCGTTTGTTTGGAGTCATGTACATGACCTGTGACAGTTTTCACGATGGTTCAGAGAAAGTAACAGTGAGTGCACATCAAATTTTGTGCCAGTCTTGGGAAAAGTGCTACACAGACCCTCACAATGATTCAACAAGCCTTCAGGGACCAAAGCTTGAGTTGTGCGCAGGTGTTTCAATGGCATGGCTGGTTCAAGACCGGTTGCATATCAGTTGACGATGACAAACACACAGGGAGCCCCAGAAGCTGCACATCTCCTGGAACTGTTGCATGAATTCAAGAGCTCATCCATCAGGATCGACATCGCACCATTCGCGACGCTGATGAGGAGGTGGGAATTGGTTATGGGACATGCCAATGGGTTCTGACAGAAGAATTGGGCATGCATCATGTCACAGCCAAATTTGTGCCCAGGATCCTGACAGCTGACCAGAAGCAGCAGCGCGTCGATGTCTGCAGTGAACTTCGTCAGCTCGCCTCTGGAGATGAAACCTTCTTGTCCATGGTCAGCACTGGTGATGAGAGCTGGGTTTATGGTTACGACCCTGAGACAAAGCAACAATCCTCCCAGTGGAAAAGCCCCATGTCACCAAGGCCAAAAAAGGCCAGACATGTGAAAAGCAATACCAAGAGCATGATCATCACTTTCTTTGATGTCAAGGGGATTGTGCATAAAGAATTTGTCCCAAAAGGCCAAACTGTGAATTCTGGGTTCTACTGCAACGTTTTGCAGTGACTGCGTGAAAGCATGTGAAGACATTCTCCCAAACTTTGGCGGAAACAGACCTGGCTGCTTCACCATGACAACGCCCTGTCTCACACTTCTGTCCTCACCCAGCAGTCTCTGGCGAAAAACAAAATGACTGTCATCCCCCACCCACCATACTCCCCTGATATGGCACCCTGTAACTTCTTCCTATTTCCAAAAATGAAACTGAAGCTGAAAGGATGCTGGTTTAATACCACTGAGGAGATACAGGCCGAATCGCAGAGAGTGCTTGACACTCTAATAGAAGAGGACTTCCAGGAAGCATTCCAAAAATGGAGGTGATGGTGGGACTGGTATCTACATGCGGGAGGGAACTACTTCGAGGGTGACAGCAGCCGATACAATTTTTACAGCGTCGGTCCGGAAAATTTTGAATACCACCTTGTACAGCAAATCTGAACTGAATAAATCATATCCGACTTGCCAGAGAGTGGTAACAAACGTGTGGATCGTTATGCATAATTCAACGTACCGGCTATGGAAGCTGTTTCACAGTAGATACAAGAAAACAGAAGCTAACAGCCACTCAGGTAGTCAAGACCCCACATTTTAGGGCACCAAGAAGCCTGTTGCCATGTTCAAACGATCCTGCCACCAGTGCTTAATGAAATGAATCCAGTCCATACAATCCTGCCACACTTCTCTATGGCCCATTTCAATATCATCCTTCCACTCTTCAAAAAGTTATCTTTCCTTCAGTCTCCCACTGAAACTTTTGTGCCATATATGCTACATTCCCTGTCCATGTGATACTATCATCTCAGTAACTTTTAAGAACAGTATAAATGATGACTTTCAAAATGCCATTTCCTGAAGTCTCCTGTCATTTTCTACCTCCCATGTCCAAATATGTCCTCAGCACCATGTGCTCAAACACCCTCAGCCTATATTCCTCCCTGAATGCAAGATCAAGAGTCACACCCACAAAAACAAGAGGTAACATTTATTGATACTTATTAAGATGTCAGACCACAGGAAAAAAGATGTCACAAGCATTTCCTTAATTTAATCTGCTCATCATGTCTCTGCACACGTAATCTTTGTTTGTTATTACCATATACAGGCATGTGCCAACCACAAATCATATACATAAGAAATAAAGGTTTCTACAGGTCCTTACTGTCCATACAAACAGCCGCAGTCGTAGATGTCTGCCAAGACAAAGAAACATACAAAGCAACAGCCATCATCACATTCAAGGGTCCGTGCATTGTGAAATACATGCCAATAATTGTCCAACAAGATGCAACTACATATAGTTTATTTCTATCTGTAAACTGCTCTACATGTTTTGGGTGGTATCTCCACCCATCATCAGGAGTTCATGTCACTGTATCCAGAGCATCTGGCACTAGTAAAACCATCATTGCAACCTGTTGTGAACATGACTGGACAGGAACTCTTGTCCAGTCATGTTCACAACAGGTTGCAGTTATGGTTTTACTAATGCCAGATGCTGTGGTTACAGATATAAATAAACTGTATATAGTTGCATCTTGTTGTACAATTATTGGCAGCCACCATCAGTTCACTGTGCAATGCAAGTCAGCATCACCCTAGTGTTACACATCCAAGCCAGAGAAGTCTAACACTTAACTTTACGCTCAAACAACTCAAACCAGCTCACTTCCTGCTGCAATGAATGTGGCCTGTATAGCTCATATGCATTTGATAATCTCAAGGTGTATTTATACTATACTTGTGATCTGAAAGAAGAGTTGTGATATGCTTTCAATGTTACACATATGGACACAACAGAAAAATACTTCATACATATATAAAGCTTCCAAGGACAAGCAGCTGAATGAGAGGAACATGGTCAACCCTATCTCCATTTTCAAAGTAACCTCTAGTCAGCTAAGCACATCACATATAAGAAGCTACATTCCCAACCACATATGTACATGGCAATACAGCTGACATCACCTATGTTACTGTAAGAGAGAACATGGAAATTCATGGACTCACAACAGAAGTAAAAATAAACCAATACAAAACAATACAAAAGAGGGAATATCACTTGTTCCAAGGAATTTCAACTAAATCTTAATACATTATGCTAAATTACAGGAAGCCAAAAACTATAGCAGAGCAATACATGTAACAATAGAGTGACAAGGACATTTGGAAATAAAGACATGCCACTTCCATACCTCACACATAACAACAAAGACAAAACATCCCTCCACTATAATAAAAATAACAACTTCCTACAGGTAGGACTGCAGTACTGAACTCCACATAACCTCAATTGACTTCAGTTGTTTTTAATACAAAACCAGAATAACCATATTAAAAAAGGAGCACACTACTATCAGAACAGAGAATAAATAATACAGGAAACATGTCTGTCAGACTGAACAATGTAAAAGACTTGAGATCTGATCCCTTAAATAAGAATTAACCAATGTACATAAAAAAAATTTTAAACTTATTGTCAGAAACTATACTAGAACTAAAACATAAGTTTCCCTTCACGCTTACTGAAAACATTTTAAGACCTGAAGATGACCACTTGACTATATGTGAAACGTGTCTTCAGTAACTACATTGTATATACAGCAAAATTCCATCAATGCAACTCACCCAGGACCAGACATGCTGAATTATCGAATATTCCAGATTATCAGATGGTACCTATACTGACCTAAGTTCTTGCAGGTAATTTTTTATTACTGCTGCTACACTTGGGCTGCACAACTAAATAGAGAAGTATTCCATTTGAATATCAACTTCATCTGCCAAACAAGGGTCATCAGGAGATACCGCAATGGTCGATGTATACTGACACACTTGGGACCAGTTTAAACATGTCCATGAGATCAGCCTGTTTCAATTATGCATCTTTTTTCCCTGCTAAAAGGGAGAAATTTCAGTCTTGGTACTACTTTCAAAGTGCATGATTTCAGGCTTCTGCCACAAAGCAGCTGTACTTTCAAGTACTGGATCACCAGGATTTCCAGATTATCTTATGTCAGATTAAAGAAACTTTGCTGTAGTAATACAGGTGTGTTAATGGTCAGAATTTCCTCTATGGAAACCCAACTATGCATCTGAGCTCAAATCAACAAGTAAAGCATATATATATATATATATATATTCTGAATATTCTTTTCATAATAACATACAGGCAAATGTCTGGGATAGTGTAGTCAGTATAGCAACGTGCTTCTATTCATAATAACATACAGGTAAATGTCAGAGATAGTGCAGTCAGTATAGCAACTCGCTATGGGCTGGACGGTCTGGGGCAAGATTTCTGCACCCCTCCAGGTCACCCCTGGGGCCTGCCTATAAAATGGGTAGTGGGTCATTCCTGGTGGTAAAAGAGCCAGGACATGGCATTAAGCAACCCTCCCCCCCCAACCTCATAGTGCCAAAGTTAAAGAAAAAGTAGATCTATACCTGTATTCCCCTTCTGTGCCTTCATGGCAGGTTATAAGGTAAACCGTTACTTTACACAGGTACTGATACTGTGAGTTCTTCCCGAACACATTTTTACTAGTGCAGATAAAAATACCCACCCAAGGTTATGTATAACAATTTGACTAACACTGCATCGTAATTGTGTATAGTGACAAACAGTGATGGACAGCAATGCAGCAAATTCCTCTGTGGGGCAACAGATTTAAAAAATTACTGAAGAAAACCCTAAAACTAAGACAAATTCACTGGGACAACATACATTACACAACAGACATTTGTGGTGATAAAAACTAACAACAATTCCACAGTACATTCTTCCAGTATCAATTTGTTTCACTGTAAACATTAAACAGTGACCTCAAAAGAAATGACGTTCCATGTGAACCATGACACTGAGGAGCCAAGAGGAACACCACAAGAATTCAACAGATGGAAATGGTAGACCCTTGCAGTTTTTACATAGGAGGCAAGCCAGTTGAATGCTATTGCAAGTGTGCTCAGGACTGCTGCTCCTCCAGTCTATTACACAACGGTATGTGGTGCTCCAACCAATCTAACACACTATGACCACACCAGCATTTACACATCCAAACTACAATTTTACTAAGATATGAGGAGCCCTTAGCTGGCTGAGCTACGACCCATGTTTTCCTCCTGCCAGTCTCGCTCCACCGAAGAGTCCAGATCCAGTATAAGCTGTTCAATGTCTGGCTTTGGGCTTCCTTCACCCATCAACAGCCTGGGGATGCTAAGATCAAATGACAAACCTAGAAAACACAAGACAGGTATTTAAGAATGGTATGTTACTTTTCCTTGCTTATTCTTGCAATCAACATATCAACCAAAAAATGAAATTAATAAATTACAATTCATGTTTTGGCACTGGGGTGTCATCCTGAGGCAGTCTTTTAGAACTAAAGAATACAAGTCCAACACTCTGATGTAGGTGTGGGACGGGATAGCTCAGTTGGCAGAATGACTTGCTACGGGCTGGATGGTCTGGGGATCGAATCCTGCTGGGGGGCAAGATTTTCCACACCTGTCTAGACTGGCCCTGGGACCCACCCAGCCTCCTATACAATGGGTACCGGCTCTTTCCCAGGGGTAAAGCAGAGGGGTGTGGTGTTGACCACTCACCCCCATCTAGTGCCATGGTTAAGGAAAGGGTAGGGCTACACCTCTGCTCCCCCTCTGGGCCTTCGTGGCCTGTTCAAGGGTGAACTTTACGTTACTCTGATGTAGGTACTGATTGCTCTCACTAGAATGATTAATATATGAAAATTCTAAAATACATAAAGTCGACCAGCATAAAATTACAATATTGTGATATTAAAACCATGTGATAGTGAGCTGCTTCAAGTACAAGCTTGCAGCTGTTTATATTCTGTCCAGAGTATCTATGCAAGCATGTCTTGATATATGTGATCCAAAGGGATCTCATCCAGATGGAGCATGTGAAGTGTATCACATCAGGCAGGTCCAAAACATGTAGGAGTTGCACATTTATCATGAACTGTATTTTACTGTATATATGAAGTGTTGGTTGATACTCCAACCATAGGAATTTAAGCTCCCTATTAGATTTACTTTTAGTAATCTGCACTCATACAATGGTACTTTAGAGGAAAGAAACATGTCACAATATTGTATTTCAGTTCAACATGATAAATGTACTGTCTGAAACACATAGCTTCTTACAACCTAGTAAATGTTTGCCAGAACAATACTCATGAACTTTCTTTGTATTAACTACTGTACTACAAGCCACATATGCCACGAACATTTAAAAGAAAAGAATGGTTTACATGATGCATTTTTTTAAACCCAGAGGAAAAACTGTAACCTTATGTAAAACCTACACTAGTTTAAGTAACCCTGCATTATGTGCCCTTTGGCAATGATCCAGGAGTTTAAAAATGTCAGGCAAAAATGAAAAAATCAACATTATTTAGAAATGTTATACTTGAATGGTCACTGTTTTTCAAAAAATTTTGATCTCCATTTTCTCGTACTTGGTTATAATTTTACCACATTCCTCACATTAGATGGACCTGAAAGGAAGTCAAAAGTTTCCCTTTTTGAAGAAAAGTACATCTGGGCAGGCAATGAAATGACCCTTGCCCCTTGACTGCTTCTGATCTTTTGTGCAACCCTTTAGTTAAGCATTCAGCAAGCCCCACACTCGCAACGAAATCCAGTACCCTGCTGATGGAGATGTCAGCAAAGGCACATGGTTTCCAAAAATGATGGTTCAGGTGCCTAAATCTAAACACCACAGATGCCTCACAGTAACAAAGAATATGGGAGGCCATTTCAAAAGCCTGTTCACATATCACACCCAGGACCGTCTCCTATCAAAGAAAGTATCACTTTCCTTTTGAGGTTGCCATTTCTAATGTCCATAAAATGTAACAAGTTTCCTCCATTGCTTTCCAATCTCCTCACATGTCCATTCAACAGCACTACAAAATACTGTGACCAGTTAAGGTTTCTCTGCGACACAAAATGTTAGCTGCCAAAAAACAGGTGACACAAGCTACGTAACATAACATATGCTGCATGTAGACAAGTAATGAAGAAAAAGAATGTTTCAAATATGTTTGACTGTCTTACAGTGAGAATCAAGCAGAACTCAGAAAGTCTACTTTCTTTCTGTATATTATTTGTTATTTACATGCATATTCTGTAAACAATAAATTTGCTGGATATAACCTCAAAGCTTTACGCTGTCACCACATTTATAAACGCTGATTCAGGAATGAAATTTCATGTGCAATATATGTTTACTTACATATTACATTTCAAATGCCTAGTGCCAATGGTTCCTTTGTTCTAGCCATCAAAGTGAAAGCTTAAGAAAATTTCCACATGGCCAAGATGTCACTATTTACACTGTACAAATAAGATCATTGTAACAAAAGTCACATACACTTCCAACATCTATTAGAATATGTCATTTTAAGGACCCTCTGGAAAGTGGTGTGATGCTTCCACATTGAAAATTCATGGATATGCCACACTGTTGTTGATAGTGGGAAATTAAAAGTACAGTGAAGAGGTGGGTGGGTGGTCTCAAATGCCAAAATGTTCACATCAACTTTTTTAAATTTGGTAGACAAACAACAACACCATCTCAAACACTTACATGGGATGACTTTTGAGGTTTCCATAGTAGTTTGAGGATTAAGGTTCACAAAATGTGATGCACTGTTGCTTGGTTAGTATTTACCAACACTTCAAAGGCACACAATGCCTTCAAGGGTTACATGAGTCCCAAACCACACACTTCTTGGAACCCTCAACCAATGAAGGCAATATGTTCCTTTTAAATATCAGGAACCACTAACCCTTTGACACTGCATCACATATCCAAGACAACCTGAACCCTCAAACTCTTTCGTTTTGTCCTTTTTGAGGACAAAAAGTATGGTATAATGTAAACTCGTCAGAAAAATAACAGTCAGATGGTGAATGAAGCTTTACAGCTATGGGTATTTGTCTGCAATAATGAAACATACTTCCACTCATCCTTGTACAAGCAATGCAACCATCCCAGCATGACAGAAGATCAACCAGAGCTGCATCACTTCACTTTCAATCACACTGCCTGACTGGCTTGAATTGTTGCCATATGAGCAATACTGTGACACCAAAATGTCCAGAACAATCTTGGGCCCACCCAGCCTCCTACTCAATCGGTAGTAGGGTTCTCTCCCAAGGGGTAAAGTGGATGGAGTGTGAGAAGACCACTCGCCTGCATTACGGTGCCAAGGTTAAGAATGCCTGGATCTGTATATCCATATTGCTATACGCCTTTACAACATGGACGGTGACAACTTTACATTTACCTTCTTGTAGGTCTACTACTTGGGCCCCTTTCAAATGTACACATACACATTTTGAGTCTTGGTGTGAAATAAATTTAAAAATTTAAATTCAGTTTACGATACAGTTTGAGAGGAAGTCACAGATGGCAGAATGATCAAATCACACTGTATTTTGAAAAGGGGTAAAAATTAACAGTGGCAAAACACACCATCTATGTAAATTTTTCCTGCATCTGGCTTTCTGAACCTTCAAAAAGAATGACTCCTGACTGTCCAACTCAACTCACCCTGCTTCTGGTAGAATAGTATGTAAGCGTGGCTATAGTCTTCATCTTGCGGTTTCTGTTTTGTAACTATATCATCATTGAAACAGTGCCACTCAGTTGTGCGTGGATTCTTTGCATACGATGTGTAGTGGCCTGCAGCAGAACCTGAAAAAAACATCCCCTTCACATTATCCAGAGAAACAACACTCTACACCTCAACATAATCCTCACAGAAGACAAATTCTGAGCTTTCAACATACATACATACATACATACATACACAAAACAATGTAAGATACATGACCACAGGCATGAAACTAGTATAATAATTGGCTCATATAAACTATATGGACATGTCCACAAAGACATCTCTGCTGAGCACCTCTTTTCTCAAACAAGTACTTGCCAAACGTGACTGTAAGCTATGTTCTGTGTTCACAGTGACTGGCTTAAGTCCTCAGTCATGCCTAAAATGTTGCAAATAAAATTTACAGCAGAAGTAGTTATTGTACTGACAGTGTGATCAACAAGAAGCAATAGAAACAGTGCAGGACAGGGAAAGGTAGGGGGCTGAGCCCCTCAAAATATTAGACAGGCAGGCAAGCCCTCATAGAAACATGGTACAACTGACCAACCAACTACATGGAGCAGAGTCATTCCTAAGAAGCAAAAAATTCAACTATTCAACAAATTCCACACATTGCATGGAACCCAAAGGTTCATTATCGTGTTTATGACAGCCTGCACATGTCCCTTTCCTCAGCCAGATCAATGCAGTTCATGGACCCCACCATCCTATTTATTGAATATCCAAGTTGTCAACCTTCATTAAGTACATAAGCTGCCCTTGAGTAATACATATAACACAAATTTCACTTACATACACAACTATTCTATAAAGAACTTTCTACATTTTACTACTTGATTCTTTTCCACCATGTATAAGATGTTAATTATGTATAAAGAATAGTTAATTAAGTTTTATGCAATACTATTTGATATTTGTTCCCTGATGATGATTCCTTGTGGATTGAAACATGTAGGAGTACTCAGTGTTATATTAAATAGCTAAGGAACAGCATTGTGCATTTTGTTGTTTGAGTGCTGTGAAATGATCTAATTTAAGATTATTCTCCCATCTACACCTGGGTCTTCCAAGCAGTTTCCTTTCCACAGGCTTACCCACCAAGAGCCTATATACACCACTCTTGTCCGCCATACATGCCACATACCCCACCAGTCTCATTCTTCTCGATTTGATCATCAAGACCACAGCTGGCGGGGAATAAAAATCATGAAACTCCTCACTGTGCAATCTACAGTCTCCTCTTACTGCCTCACCCTTTGGCCCAAACATCTTCCTCCACACCCTACTCTCAAACACCCTCAGCCCACATTCCTCCTGCTATGTGAGAGACCAAGTATCACACCCATACAAAAACAACAGGCAAAATCATAGTTCAGAATATTTCGATCTTCATATTTTTGGACAAAGACACTTAATACATTATGCAGGGAAGTAAAATACTCATGACGTGGGGTAAAAAATTAAGTGCATGTCACAATGACACTCTTAGGGACACTTTCAAAGTCACCCGCAAAATATCCTTGCAAGTGAACTAGTGTTAGATGTTACTCCATTCTACCAGCAAACACAAGTAAGAAGAGGCTCAGTATATAAGTGCATACAGCCATACATGAATGAACAGGAAGCATTTCAATATTATTTCTATAAGGCCAGAATATTGACATCATTGGGCCACTGAAACAATGAGATATAGGTATGCAGCTTGTACACTGAATCAAAGATATGAGGAAGTGTGGGCTGAATATGAAAAGAAATAACAAATGAGGCAGAACTAATGTGATATGTGTGCAAAGTAGAAAGCAGAATTACAGACGAACTGATATAATAAGAACTCACAAATCTGTGAAAACGCTCATTATAATTGTTGCTCATAACATGTGAAAGTGGATGAAACTAAAAAATCTTCATATCAGCATCCCAACCTTTATTTGTACATACCATCATATCACAATACAGCACAGAATTACTGCAACTATGGAAATATTCAGTCTGTTTCAAGTATCATCAAGGTCTTTGCTCCTCTGGAAAGTTGCAGGGCTGGAGTTGGTTACTGACAGTTCAGAACATAATATCAGTCACCATCTCCCAACCCAAGCCATGAAACATACCAGAAGAGCAAACACCTCAATGACATTGCACCATAAGTCTGAAGTTTTGCATCATGATAAAAATTCAACATTCATGGCACCTTTTGTATCATCCGAATTGAAAGGTTTAAGATCTTCCCACACCTATAACCACTTGTACTTGCACCAAAAGTGCTACTACAGGAGCCCTGCCGGCTCCAACTCACAGCAGTCCTTTTAAGACCAGAGGCAGCAACCTCCTCCAAAATAATGGTGTCTATATTACAATGTAAATGGCATCATTTTCCAGAAGCTGGAAATCTTCATCAAAACCTGCGATTAATAAAATATAACCAAACCAGAGGAGGTAATCATGCTCAAGGAATGAAGAAAGGGTTAAAAATGAGAATGATATAGGCAGAGTAGGAAAACTAATGGGCCAATCAGGGATGGGTGGGTGGGGTCATATATGGCACTGGCCCTGTAAATGGGCAGTTGAAGGAACCAACTACCCAGTGACACAGAAATATCGAATCCTCATTGCCACAACACGAGGGGGTGCTGATAAGTCCTTAGCCAGACCTACTTCCCGATGTCGTAGGGAGGAATCGATAGTGTCGTTGGAAAGAGGGGTCTGTTCATGTGCCGAATTACAAGTCTTTTCTTGTTACAGAGGCTGAAAGGAACATGTCAGGCAATGCATGCAATTTCAACAACATGGAGACCCGAGCTATCATCAAGTTTTTTTTTTCCTGCAAGGCAAGGCACTGAAGGAAATTTACGCCATTCTGACAGAAACATTAGGGGAACACGCACCATCATATGCTACCGTCAAAAGTTGGGTGGCCCAGTTAAACCGCCAGATTTCAGCTAAATCAATAGCTGAGCAACTGGGCATCTCACGTGAGTGGGTTGGATCCAGCATTCATGAAGATTTGGACATGTGGAAGCTCTCGGCGAAGTGGGTCCCGAGATGTCTGAATGCAGATCAAAAACGTCAATGGTGCCAGTCGTCTGAGCAACTTTTGGAATTTTTTGGGCGCGATCCAAATGATTTCCTGCCATGATTCGTGACCATGGATGAAACCTGGTTATATCACTATGACCTGGAGGCAAAGCAACAATCAATGGAGTGGCGGCATAGCGGCTCACCCTGCCCAAAAAAATTCCGAGTTGAAAAAATGGCTGGAAAATTTCTCGCCTTGATTTTTTGGTATCAAGATAGCATACTCCTCACTGATTATCTTCCAAAGGGCCAAACTATCAATGCGGAGTATTACTTATCCATGCTGGTGCAAATGAAGGACATTTTGAAGCAAAAACGCCATGGGAAGGTCACCAAAGGAGTCTTGTTCTTAGTTCTTACACGACAACTCCCCCAGCTCACCGGACACTTGCAACCCAGAAGAAACTGGCCTACCTGGGCTTCCAGTGTCTTGATCACCCACCCTATTCTCTGGATCTGGCCCCATCGGGCTGCCACCTGTTCCCTGGACTGAAAAAACACTTGAAAGGTCGCCATTTTTTTGTCCAACGTGAAGGTCATTGCTGCTGCGGAAACCTGCTTGGATTTCTGAATTTTTTTGAGTGGCTTGCAAAAGTTCAAAGCAACAGGCCAAGAAGTGTATTGAGCTTCATGGGGAGTGTGTTGAATAAATCCCAAGTTTGGTCAGTGTAGCTTGTTTCTTTCTTGGTCGGGCTAAGGACTTATCAGCACCTCCTTGTAACTGTGGTTAATACAGTTACTATCATTACTGGATTTTAGTGTCACTTCTACCCGTCCCAACACCCAAAACTGTATGAAACTATAGCACGTAGGCTGGGGTGGATTGAAGTGGCATAATGCTACTGAACGGTAGGGTGACCCATGAATGAAGATCTGGAAAAGATTCAGAAGGAAGCAATGGCAGCCTAACTGTCCAAAACATTCTTAACATTAGTACAATGCAAGTAAGTTGCCAAAAATAATTCTATGGTCCTATCGCTAAGAACAACGTGTAGAGTTCTCACCACCATAATGGCAAACACATGCATACAGATTGTATGGATGTGGTGTTCCGTGCTGCAGAAGGGTTGGAGGTGTCACACTGAGACCCATGAGAGGGAAGGTCACTTTGTTATCCAGCTTCACACTCTCACATTCATGGAATATGAATCTGAAACATGGGGAATGACAAACACACAACTACTTTGTTTTGCTCTGATGGTTTTTGGTGACCATGCTGATGATCAGAACACTTCTGAAATGCTTCCCCACATGCCATCATCAGTTTGTTAACAGGTGGTTTTAAAAGTTTAATATTATAAATCTTCCACACAATAGAAAATATGCAGGTGAATTTATTTTCAACTACTGTAATAACGTGGAAATATATTCAACTCCATGGGTAGTTTTAATATTAGTTTTTTGACTGCTCTGTACAAATCATCCTGTATTGAAGGATCCAACTGTTCCTGTTCAGTGAGTACTCAAGCACAGTATACCAGTGAATGTCAAGGTGATTCTGTTTAGTCACTATGTCATAACATTACATAAAAAGTGGTGCATACTAACAAACATGTATAATTGCCTGTTAAAATACACTAGACAAACTGGCCAAACCTTCAAGATACACATAAGAATACAACCAATTTATGATGTTTCTCCAACGCACCAAACATAAATGACAATGTTACATGGCATAACATCCCTGAACAGCAAAGACCTGATTTACTAAACACATATTACAACATTATGCTGCATTAACATCCCAGAGAATATCTCATTTATACTGTGGCAGAAGCCCGCAATCATATCAATGACATTTCCTATAATACAAAAAATTTGTTAGGGGAGGGCAATATCCTCAGCAGTGTAGGACCCCCCCCCCCCCACACAAAAAAAAAAAAAAAACAAAACACCACACCCCACACCCTTTCCATGCATTGCTGACGCAACGCACCAACGTCCATTCAAGCATTTTTATTATATGGAACACGACCG
>Ga0136643_10008653_pt1 | contig 14905 bp, 9 predicted proteins | sample TergutLab28metaG_FD_96883 | JGI IMG/M metagenome (GOLD analysis project Ga0136643, IMG submission 96883) | Labiotermes labralis P1 segment gut microbial communities from Petit-Saut dam, French Guiana - Lab288 P1 (version 3) (version 3) | ecosystem: Host-associated > Arthropoda: Insects >... | reverse complement strand
TAGGAGGGGGGGGGGGGGGGGGGGGGGGGGGGGGGGGGGGGGGTAGAAAAAACTTATAGGACCACTGTGCATGGGAAGAATAGTAAGGAAACGCTGCTTGTATGGCCCACTGCATACATTAAAGAAAGAAACCAACGCAATTCATAAGAGTGCAAGCATATGTAATATTTTGCGTAACATTTGACGACCCGATCCAATCGGTCTATTCTCTGAATCGTTCATTCAGGAGCGATAGATCACTTGCAGGTAGCTCTCGCAGGTATTAATCGGTGGCTGTTATCCGTGTTCCGTAGTACGGATTAGCGCCTGATTTTGGCGGGCCGTCTTTGTCGTAGTGCTGTGTGGAAGTATGTACGGGAATAAGGAATTACATTTAGTTTGAATGATCTTTTGTATTTGTTTAGTAGAGTGTTCAGAAACTTTAGTATGAGAACATATAGTGGAATAATATTATTTAATATACGCTGTGTATCAATTCCTATGATACAGGCACTGGGGTTGGCAGTTTCTGACTTGGAAACGCAATTATGACGTATGTATTTTTATTTTTGTATGTACTGTGTTTGAGTCAGTATCGATTGCCCAAGTGTTACGGTATTAGACTAAGTTCTCAAGTACCTCTTGGGAGATGGAACTCAACCGTGAACATCCGTAATGCGATGTAACGTGAAGTTACAATCACAAAGCCATGGCGTCATTTCAGGTAGGGCACGTGTTACCCTTCGTTTTTGAGATAGCAGGAACGCGGTTGGAAAAGTGTTCTGCGGTTTGGGTGATGGTGCCGTGTGCAAGAGGGCTGTGGTACCAATGTTTCAGAGGAACATTATACTTCTCTCTTCAGATTCGATGTGATTGGGGTGAGGACTGTCACTGGCAAAGTGACAGGATAGTGGTTACTCAGTCGTGGATGGGGGAGTGGTCTATCTGCCGTGTCGAAGTCGAATTAGAGATAGTGAACATGGAACAGTGACGGAACTTTTCATAATGGCCACTGTGGATGGGAAAGAATAGTGAGGAATCTTCCCTTGTTTGGCCCACTAAAGAAAGAAACGCGCGCTTTAATGTATAAGAGTTTAGCACATGTTACATTTTGTGTAGCACTTTAGCGGTTAATGATTATTAATTAGTTCTTGTTACAATGCCTGTGCGTATCATACGCTCAAGATAGTTTCCTTCTACATGATAATAGTTAGGCACAAATTCAGGTACATATTTCCATTCTCTTGGCTTGTTCTTCCGTGAATAGTGCTTTCATTAAATTGCAGCCGTCTTTTGGGGTTCCCTTGAGTATCTTTTGGGGTTCCCTTGAGTAAAGCGCTGTAAGTTGTTTTGTAATACTGGCAAATTAACAGGCTGAATTATTATACATTAGTTCAAGGAGAGAAAGGGTGAAATGTTAGAAGGAATTTGTCCTGAAGAGGTTGGGATGTAAATTAAACTACAAAGTTGAAACTGCTGTTCTTGCACTGGTGAGAGGCCTGTGGGTGATGTACGTCTATGGTGTGCTCTCTGTTTGCCAATCATGCATATGTTTTTCTTCCACGACAGCCCATTTCCGTGTTGGAGTTATGGTGTAAGTTGCATTGGCTTCGTGAATAATGGGTGGTGTGATGACAGCATTTAATACAGGAAGAGCTCCAGTTATTAATCTTCACAGAAATAACTTTTTTATAAAGCTTCACTCACTGACAGTAGATTTTAATGATGGGCACTTAATATACTGTAAAACAACAATAATTTAATCTTGCAGTTGTGATATGTGGTATCCCATTTTGCTTCCCAAACTAAATCAAAAGAAATTTTTTATTACATCAACACAACTTTCTTAGTAAACAGTCTTTATTTACACTTAATTTAGCTACATGTTTTGGCTTTGTATTAAAGCCATCCTCATGACCTTTTGTAAAAATACAAAAGTGACCTTATGTGTCAAATCAAAATGGTAATGAGATATCATCCCTTAAAAATTTATTATGTACATTATTTAGCCTCAGATTCTGTTATGTTTATTAAATATAGGTAAAATTACACCAAGTCTGATATTTTAAAACTCTTTTATAAACTTACAAAATTTGTCGATAGTGATCTGCCCATGCTGTGTAATTATGTTTGTGTTTATCTTTTTCCAGTATTGATGCATTTGGTTTTTGTAGTGATGTTACATGTGATCAAGCATTATATTTATATTGGTAGTTGATTTTGTAATACTGGTATTCCATATTTGGAGAAGAATATTTATCAAATATTAATTCTGTATGGTGTTTGTTGATGTTGTGTATGACATGTCTTTGGTGTTTATGATACCTAATTTGATTTGTTCCTATAAGAGCTTCTTGTGTATACAATTATCATTTGGGAAGATACATTGATTTATTCGTCAGTGTTGTACTTTGAGGTTTCATTTATGGGACAGAAACTGAAAAATGTAAACTACCATTGCACTTTCAGGTTTTGCTTAGTTATGGAATTTCATATGAAACGGAAGCATTTATGGTGTTCTACCAAGGTTAAGTTTTGGTGTTTAATTGTAGCTGTCTAATGAAGGTATAACGTAAAGTTGTTTCTATCCATGCCATGCAAGCATATATGGAGACAAAGTGATGTAGCTCCACTCTCTCTTAAATACGGCAATAGATAGCGAGGTGAATTGTCAGCTTCACTTCCAAGCTGCTTTGCCACAGGGAAGGAACCGTTAATATGAATTGAACAGGAGGCAGGGTGGTCTCCAGAGCCAGTCAGAGTTTTTTAGGAGAAAAATCTCTTGTCACCAGGAATTGAACCTGAGATTGCCCAGCTTCTAGTGTAGACACTCTTCATACTGTCCAATGTACATGAAAAACAGGCACAGAAACTTAGAGCAGAACAGGATATTCTACCAAGGTTAGGCATTGGGGATTTATTTTAATGAAGTAAACTGAATCCTCTGTGGTTATGCCTTGGGGTTCAAGTAACATTCTTTCAAAGTGTCGGTGAATGTGGAATTATTAACACTGCTGGATTGCTGTGGAAATAGAAGAGGCTCTTATTATATACTATTCTGCATTCTGTATTAATTAATTTTGGAGATGTTAGTGATTGAAGATTTTTATTTAGTAATTATTGCAAAAGATGAATGAATGGGTCTCCTTTATTTATGCATAATAACTTTGTTAATGTGGCTATGCAAAGGCCCTCTTTTTTTTCACCACTTTTCACATTTGCCCCTGCAGTGGTACTTAGAAGGGCTGTTTTCTCACATGCCCCTTTGCCATTTGACAAAAATAACACTGTTACATCTAGTGTACTGAAAATAATGGAATTTATGGAACCCAAACGTTATAGCAAAAGTATTACTTGTGAACCACAGTAATATAAATCCTAAAACTATTTACTAAAGCAAACAATACACATTTAAATGTGAATAAATGTTGAAGAGATACATACTGTAATGATTAAAAAATTGTGATGTTCTGACATTGCTTTCGTGTTCTTGTAATTTAGATTTTTTAGCTGTTCTCTGTGATGAGACATTCATGATGTGTGCAGTACTGATTCTGTCCCTGTCAGTTTACAGTTGGGTCTTGTGTGTTTCTACATGGGCATATTTAGTCAGTTGTAAAGCTTCTGCCCTCCATGTAACATTGAGTGTTGTTGTTCACGTATAGAGCTTTACTCCTGCTTTGCTTTTATGCATTTGTTGTGTCGATCATATGCCCAGAAATAGCTTCATTGTTTGACTCCATTATTTGATTGTAGAGTTGTTGACTTTAAGGGACAAATGTTCATAGTTGGTAGTTTTGCATGGTTTGTGTACCTTATTGGAAAGTAGTGGAATTACGATTTATCCTTTGTATTTAAAGAAATGAAAGTACGAGCCTATGATACCAGATTTTAACCGTAATACAAGAAACATGGAAGAACTTGTCAAGGAGAAGCTGAACTGAGACAGTGGAGACTGAACTCAAAACAAAGAAAGCCCATGTTTAGGATTTCACAGTACAGGCACACTTTCCCAAGATGGTCACAGTAAAATTCACAAATGAAGTCTCAGACTCTGATATGGACATGTGTGCTATTGTTTTCTTTAATCTTATCTTCTGTGCTTCCATTTGCATTACTAACGTAAATTATCTTTCTTTTTGAAGGTATGGGTGCAGAAAGGAGGATTCTAAGCTTTGCAGTATGTTGCTGAACAGCACTGAAGCAAGAAATTGAGGAGGATCATGATGTAGTGCGTGAGGGTTGGGTACTGAGATGCCAGCAAAATGTGTGAGGTTGCACCAATGAAAGTCTTCTAAGAAATTCTTTATAATTAGTTAGGATCTGAACTGCAGTTAACTGAAATCACAAGTTGGAAATTTTGAATTTGGAGAGAGTACTGTGCTGAGTAATGAAGGTGAACTGTGTGTAAGGAGAAAGTGGATCAGAAAGAAAGAAAAAGAATAGAAATATTATTTTGTTTCTGACAAGAAAAGTGTGAGGATGTAAAATTGGTAATTATGGTGAAGAAAATTAATCATTTTGTTGATTCGGAAAGGAAGGAAACTGGAGTTACTGAGTCAGCTGCTGAAGAAAATAAATCTGATTCTGGGAGCAGTGAAACTGATAACAAAGAATGCATTTTGGAGTGTCAGAGTATTGAAGTTGCAGGGTCTACTCCAGAGGGTGAGGTAACCACAGTGCAATCATCTATTTCAAAAGAGGAGTTAACAAAAGTTGTAGAGAATGTTTTTGAGAGTAAGGAAATTGAAGCGGTTGAGTCTTCACTGTTTAAGTGCAAAGAATCCATTGGAAAGGATTTACATGTAAAATTTGATGAATCAAGATCTGTTACAAAGAAAGAAGTTGATTCTACAATCAGTGGTGCTGTAGCAGGGTTTCACATTCCTGAAAATCCACATGACGGGAATATTCCAAGTACATTGATGAAGTCATCAGATGAATTTCCAGAACCTCCTGTCTTGCCTCAGGGTCAGGCAGAAGAGTTGTCTGTGACACAGGTTATTGATGAAGCAGGAAGCAATACTGACCTTCAGGAACAAGATCCTGGAAATATCAAAAGTACGGAACAACAGGGGCCTGTCATTGGTTTATCAGAGATACGAGTTAAAAAAGTGGTTGATACAAATGGCAGCCAAAATACTGAATACATGAACAGTGCACTGCTGGATCCTCCACTTATATTTAGAGATGCAGAGGAGGTGGCAGTGGCACGGGTTAAAGAAACAGCAAAGGGATGTAGTGACAGTGAAAGGAATGAATGCCAGGGCCAGGATACTGAAGAAGGGGATGAAAATGGTAGTTCGCAAGAGACATACTGCAGTGAATCAAGGTAATGTAGCTGCTATATGCTTGAGATCAACTTTATCCTCTCAAATTACTCTTAATCTCTATGGATTTTTATCCCACAGTGTGACTGATCAAGAAAAACACTTTTTTTCTGGCTCTGGATGACCTAAATGCAGTTATGTGATAAAATCTGGATAGTTCCTGTTGCAGAGTTCTCGGTATTATGCATGTGAATAAAAATTGTACAAAATTTAAAGTGATGTTTAACATTTCAAGCTAAAACAGAAATAGAGGGTTCCTTGGGGTTAAAGTATGCACAGACTGGTGTGATGTTAATCAATTAGTTTGCTGTTTTTATTGCGTTTTTGTATTGGAAGAGTCACTTGTTATAAACATGATAACCAACTTCCAGGTTTGATGAACCTTTAGGATTACTTACGCACCTCATTGTGTTTGTATCTCAGGGATTCTGCTTCATGGAGTCAGTACAATTGGCTACTTTTTAGCCTGCCTTCATGCCTAGGAAAATTAAACTTTGAGATCACTAAGTCCTGTGTCACCCTGATTGACTTGCTGGTTAATCAGTTTGCATGTAACTTATTATGAGCCCTGTACCATTGGTGAGTGGACACCCCGTGTCAGCCTTTCTAAAGCCCTGAAATTCATTAATAGTAAAATGTGTGCAAACTTTTGGGAGGTGAGAAAACTAATTGAAGTTATTTTTAGGGCTGTGAAATTATATGTGGTAATAGTCACAGAGTTTGCAACGTTTGTTAGAATAATATGTTTGTAAACTAAAATAACAGAGCCATATCAGAATTTTGATGACAGTATGTACAAACCCTTGGAGGTGAACATGTGACATTTTCTACATGGTTAGGACATAGATATATACTCATTTTGTGTGAAATATTGTAAATAAGTTAACAATGACAAATGTGGCAATGGTGTGAAACGTTGAGGTTCCATCTGACAAGTAATGTGTGCAGCAGTGTTTCTCGACCTTCTTGAGCTGCATCCTAAATAAGGCCAGTAATGTCTTGCAACCCCTGGCATTCACAAGGTAGGTTTAAAATAAAAACTTGAATCAGTGTAATAAATGCAAAATTTTAGTGCTTGGAGGAAACGAATATAAACATGTAAGCATTAACTTATTCTGCATGAGCTTCAGTTTAGTAGTGTGACTCTTCTTATGGCTCTTGTATCTACAGTTAGTCTTCATGACCATGCAAATTTGAATTTCCCCATTTTTTTTGAGGTATTCCTCAAATTGAGAACATTTTGCTACTGATACAATAACTTCAGAAAAAAAATACTATTTTATTTGGCTGGTCTGATAATTTTTCATTGAGAGGTTAACAGACATGTCGGTAATCTGTGTCATTTTGATAACATATTGGTCAAGTTGGCATTGCTAGTCATTACAAATGATTGTGTATACAAAAGTCAAGCAGCTTTTATTTCATTTACCATGTAGTGTGTGTTATTGATAGGCGGATTCATGAAATTGTTTTGTGACCCACTCACAGTAGCTTCACAACCCATAAGTGGAGAAACACTGGTATACAGAATCTGTACTTTTGTAGTAAGGCCATAACAATAAACACCCAGTAATAATACTAAGAGATTTGTAGAACTAGAAATCTCTGACCTCTGCTTTGAAATTCTTATCTTTTGGCGCAGGTCAAGGAGCAGATGCAATTTTATTTATCTGAAGAAACACCAGTTCTTCTGAAGATCAGAATTTACCATGCTGTCTGGTATCATTTCTTGACATCTTGTTAAAGAATCATAGGTGCCAGCCATGCTGTCTGTTCAGGCAAATAGCGAAATGTTTCTGTCACTATAACTTGTAATGGTTTTGTTTGTATTAGAGCACCTTCATCTTTGCAGGGATTATTTATGTCTTGTTACATATTGTCACACTATGCAAGATAAGTTTCTGTTGCAGCTTCCAGAGAACTGAAAGCACAGCACACAAACACATTCATATAGTACTTGAGTCTGACAGTGATTGTCACCAACTGTCGCAAGGAACTGGGAGTTTGGGTATGTCTTATAACATTGCTGTTTTTTGCTGTAGAGTGTTTGTCTTATGTAAATAGCTGTGATTAGCATGCAGGTTTCTGATTATATAGACTGGCATGTAACCTAGACTCTTTGTAAAGCCAACAGAATAGATCTTGGTGTTGCTGTCAAAATTGCTGTATAGGTTGCAATTGATGCTTGAATTAGGAAGTAGCGTACTGCTATGTAAATCACTTTGTAGCATACAAATTTTATGTGGGTGTGTTCCCTTTCTGTAGATTGCAATTTTCTTGTCTTTTGACTGTTCATTTCTGTGGAGTGTGATGTGTAGAGCCAATGCTCAGGTTCACAACTTGATTATGTAACATAGACATTCGGAGATCATATTAAGTGGTGCCATGTTACTGTGGCGTTGGACATCTTCAGGTTGTGGATGGAGAAGATATTATCCAGATATGAAGAGTAGGTCTGCAAAGATATTGAATAAGTAATCGTGAACAATTGATGAGGTGTTGTCCCACAGCTTGTGGGGTGGGTGAGAGGCTGACAACTTACTATAAATTACCTACACACTGTCACATAGACCCTTGTACTTGGTTAGAATCTTTGAACTGACCTATATACTGGAAACTGATGAGATTTAGAAGATGGAATATCAGCTCTGTAGATTAGATATACTGACAGCAGCAGTAAATGTGCTAGCATCATGTAAGGATATTCATTGGGAGTATAGAAGGTCTGCCAGGACAAGGATCGCACAGGTGGCAGTTGATCAGCTACATCAGGGCTGGCCAACTTCAACCCACAGGAGGGCTACAAGAACTCTCCCCAGTACCGCAATAGTGTATATGCATATTGAAGAGATAGATTGTTTTAATATGCACCGCCTTAAAAGTGATGAGTTAGAGTTCCTAAACATTATCTTTGCTAATAAAGTTGCCATATTGTATTCTGTAGACCTGTTATATTGTCTTGATCCTATGCGTGTCTGTAAATTAATAAACAGTTCATACAATAAAACAATAACATTAGTGCGTTTGTTGGTTTTATTGTATGAACTATTGTATTATGTTTGTTAAATTGCATTATTGAAACTTTTTAGGTGACTAAGGGCCACAAATACATTCCTTGTGGGCTGCATGTTGGCCCGTCCTGATCTACATGTGTATAAAAAAGGGAACAAGAGAAATGTATCTAGGGGCATGATTTTGAGGTTTTGCTATATACATTAGAATTATTTTATTGTGATACTACAGCTTACATAAGTTAGATACTTGAGTAATATAATATAGTAAGAGTAAGGTTACCTCAGTACCCAGCAAGTAAAGGAACAACATAAAATTAAATTATTTAAATAACACATTTTGCTATGAGAATAGACCAACAAGTAGCTAAGAGTACAACTGGATTGAAATAATTGTTTAAATAAATGGCTTAAATATTGGAAGTGTTTCAAAAAAAAAGCTCATTGCTGTAGTTTGTGGAGGGTAATGTCCCATAGTATCTTGATCAGGTATGAGAGTGGTCAGTTACTGCTAGCTGTGGCTTTTTTCATATAGTGTATGCTGCCGACAATAATATGTCTAAAAATGCGCTTCTTACATTTTAGGAGGAGCCAGTCAAGCAACCACTGTTGACATAGCTGATGTTGAAGGTAAATTTATCTGTAGATTTGAATTTCTGATAAACAGTTTTGGTCACATACAAAAGTGTGCTTATTGACACCTACGTGTATACAAAAAAGGGGTATAAGAACAATTTATTTCAAGGCAGGATTATTTAGATTTTGCTATTTGTGTAGGTTGCCCAAGAAGTAATACTCCATATATTTTTTCTTGGCCACTAACAAAGCTAGGAATGTGAGACTTTAGAGGAAACAATGAAGTGTCCAGCATGTATCTGTGAAGTTGTAAAGATTTCTGACACATAGTACTACTGCAACAGTGTCCCACAGTGGGGGTCAGTTAAGTATGTACGGTTTAAACAACATGCTGTGATAGAATTCCTTGTTGCCAGGAAGGAATCCAGTGAGAAACTTCCACATAAATCTTTGCAATGTTTATGAAAGTGCTATGGTCGACAGAAGGACCGTTGGATGCTGGGTGAAAAGAGTGATGGCTTCTGAAACAGGAAAAGCAGAGCTGCATGATTTGCCTCACTCAGGCTGTCCTGTCACAGCTGTTTGATTGGAAGTGCTGCAGCATGATGATGCCATCAATCATGAGGATGGACATATTACAACTCGACAGCTGGTGCACAGTCTGTCACTCAACAAAGAGTCACATCATTCAGGACCTTGGATATTCAAAGGTGTGTACAAGATGTGTTCCTCAGAGCCTCACAGTCAAATGGAAAACCAAGAGTAGAGTCATTTCTTCCACATTGTTGATCTGTTTTAAAGCTCAGGGAGAGACCTTCTCATCCTGGGTTGTTACAGCAGATGAAACCTGGTTCCATCATTTAGAAGTGGAGACAAAAATGTGGAATGGCGCTATCGTCAATCTCCCCAGGAGAAAGAATTCAAACATTTTTTATCAGTGGGCAAGGTCATGATCACTGTCTTCTCTGACTGTGCAGGAGGGACTCTTATGGCAGTGATGTTGAGACGGGAGACAGTCAACTCTGATGCTTACACCAATATGCTTACAGAACTCAAGAAGTGTTTCAAATGAGCTTGGCCTCGCAAGATTCCAACAAAACATTGCTTCATCATGACAGTGCAAGGCTGCATACGAGTGTGAAGACCCAGGAAGCCATTACAAAATTTGTTTGGATAGTACTACTCCTCCCTACAGCTCCAATCTAGCACCTTTAGATTTCCACCCATTTGGAGCCCTGAAGGATGCACTCTGCACTACGAAGTTTGAGACTGATGACAGTGTGATTTGCACAGGGAGATCTTCGCTGCATGAGCAAGACAAGGCATGATACTGACAAAGCATACCCACACTTGTTCCTCATTGGCACAACACCATAAAAGTGGCTGGAGACTTTGTGGAAAAGTAGGGTATGGAGGCAAACCCTCACTCTTCATAATGTGTAATTTTCACAAACTAGCAGTAAATTTTTACTGAGACAAATTAGGGGCATTACTTTCTGAGCAACCATTGTAGGTAAGAATGATTTCCTTGTAATGCTACATCTTACATAAGGAAGAAAGTTAGTATTATAATACAGTAAGAATAAGATTACCTCAGAACCAAGAAAGTAAAGAACAACATGAAAATAAGGAATTTAAGTAACACATTTTGCCAAGAGAAATAGACCAGTAGGTAATGAAGTGCTTAAAACAAGCTCATTGTTTTGGCTTGTGGATGGTAATGTTCCATAGTATCTTGATCAAGTATGACATTGGTCAGTTACTGCTAGCTATGGCTCTTTCCACATAGTGTATGCTGCTCACAATATATTTCAAAATGTGCTTCTTACTTTTTAGGAGGGGCCAGTCAAACCTCCACTGTTGACAAAGTTGATGCTGAAGGTAAATTTATCTGTAGATTTGAATTTCGGATAAACAATTCTCGGGACATATGGAGTTTTGTTTGTTATTTTATTGTATTCTGTTATTTCAGCAATGCCATGTTCTGAAGCTGATATTTTTGCCAGTCAAAATGAGGATGCAGAGGTTTCAGTAGAGTCATCAGGGACTGTCCTTGATTATAGTGACTTTGTTAAAGGATCTCATGATAGGAGGTGAGGTCGTAGAATAGTGTGAGATTGTATAGAAGGATGTTTCTTTTCTGAATGTGTTTAGAAGGAAAAGAGTTTTGGGTATTGGCAACCTTTGGATACTTTACAATTGAACACAGAGTCTTAATTTTTGTTGCTTGATTGGTATTATTTTCTTTAGGATAAAATGCACATTGTGGGAGTACAGTAACCCATTGTTTAATATATCAGTTGTTCTTTAGCACTGGCTTTTTGAGTTTGGCCTTGGCTTCCATCACGACCTGTCTCTTCTGTCCAAAGCTCTTGTTCTCATCTTTGTACACCCATATTCCTGAGGCCCAGTTCAACATTATCCATTCACATAATCCAGTTCTTCCTTTTTTCTCCCTCTTCCTGGTTTGCTATCCAGTAACTCCTTTACTGCTCGTGTACCATCCGTTCTTAAAACATGCCCAAACCATTCCAATCTATGTACTTTAATTACAATTACACTACCTGGAGATTTAAATTTTTTAAAAATTTCTTGATTTATTTTTATTCTCCAATAGTTGTTGTCATGTGATGGTCCATGTACTTTTCTCAGTATTTTCCTTTCTCACGTCATTAAGATCCATTGTATTTGTTAGGGTCCATGATTCAGCACCATAGATCAGTCTTATAATTATTTTATAGACATACTTTGCATGGCTGTGTTATGTTTTCATTAAATGGCCTAGTGGGGTAACATTTATTACCAGCAATAATTCTTGTCTTTGTCTGCTTTGACCTCACTTCCACCTCGTGGGACCCTTTTTGTCTGGCTCCTCAGCTGAGACCTGTTCAGCTTGGGTGATCCTGTCACTACTTACGCTACCATAGGCATAGGCCCCAGCATCGTTGGAGCACACAGTTCTTCTCACCTGGTTTATCATAAACCCCTTGAAAAGGTGGTGCTTCCTTGGGGGAACGTGTTGGTTACATTCTTGAGTTAAGCTGGGCATGTGAAATTGTATTGTGCACAAGGTGATGGGCAGGTATGAAGTAGAGGTAAGGAGGATCAAGCTCTGAAATGTAGATTTACAAAAGTTCAGGGTTCAGAATGAAGTTACAGTATGTGTATGTATGTATGAGAGAGAAAACTGTGTGTGTGGTGGGGGGGAGTTGCGTGTGGAATTTAGAAATTTGTGTAACATGATAATAATAAAGAAAATAGATGCTATATGAGCTGTATTCCAGAAAGTTCTTGGGACATCCTGCACAACCTTCCTTGAAAAGTCATATTGTGGTTGGGTGGTAGGGTGTTGTAGAGGTTCAGTTCACTGCCTGTATTGTGTTGCTTTTTCCCATTGAGTCCTATTGTGTTATGTTGTAAAGATAACTATTTGATTTAAAAAGCACATACATCAGCAGTTTTTTTTTAAAGATTTAATTAATATGAACATCGAATTTGTGTTATTTTACTACTAAATGGGGAAAATTGCTAAGGAAAGAAGTTGTCATTCCTCACAGTAGAAGTAAAAATCATTGCCACATAGGAGTCTCTGCCCTCTAGTAACAACAGACCTTTGTATGAACATGTCGTGGCCCTCATCCAAGAGAGGTAACCCCAGTGGAATATAACACAACCTGTAATAGTTTTGTAATGCATTTTCTATACATTCCAGCCACGCATTTTATATGCAGGAATAGTTTGTGCTTTGCTTCAGTCGGTCGGTCAGGCAGTTCCTGGTGGCTTTGACTGTGAAGATTTTGCTGAAAATACAGTCCACTGCCATGTGGACCAGGATCACCAATAACTGTGTAAGCTTAAAGTTGATTACTGAAATATGTGTTTCATTTCAGCAAACAGTTAATGCAGTCAAGCACAGCATTGTCAATGGATGGGACACAAGTTTCCAGCAGCACACCTCATACATCATGTACCAAGTCAGTAAGGAAACATAAACATGATGAATTGGTATTCTCACACCCACCATCTAAATTGCAACAGTTTACTGAGGATGACAAAGGAGAGGATTTTAATGTGGAATGGGCAAGATACTCCCAAGAAAGGTCTTCTCTGGGTGTTGATATCCTCCCCTCCTCACCTGTACATTCTGGTAGTAATAATGATGTGGCATCGTGCAAGACCATTTTACAAGCAGTGTCACCTACTACAGTAACCGTGAAAGAGAAAGAAGTAGTGTTTGGTCATAAAGCAAATGGGCAACAACAATCATTTTTGGCTTCACCTAAGACAAACCGTAAACTTATTTTTGAAACAGGAACAGAGAGACTGAAAACTCAGTTGGTCCCCTCAAGTAGTGGTAGTAAAAGTAATGGAGAGAAAGTTGAATTTAAGACAGACCAGTGCAGGGAAGAGGGGGGGCAGGATGATGTTTCATCTGTGCAATGTAGTAATGATTGTAGTCCTGAAATTGAAATAGTAAATTGTATAAAGTCAAGACAAAGTACTGAAGTACTGTATGTAAGCTCACATTCATGTGATTCAACAAAGACCAGTTCACAGCATGGAGCTTCTGCAGGAAGGAGCAGGTCATCAGAAGATACTTTGTACGAGACTGACACTGGAGTTAAAGCAGGTGCCAAGAAAGATGCTGATACTGAAGCAGAAAGTTCTGATGAATTTTTTCTTCACCTATCACCATCACAGACTCAGAAGTCTGTTTATCTCACGCCTGTGTGTGACAATAATGACAGCTTTCATTCAACATCATTAAAATTGGATTCTAAAATCCATTCTTCTTACACAGCCAGTAATGCAGATGTCTTGATTTCAGAATCTCAAAATGATAAAGAAACACTTCATGCTGCAGAACAAAATAATAAACTTGCTCCAGGTTGTTTTAATTCAGAAAAGCATTCTGTATGCACAGTTCGTGTAGAAGAAATACAAGAAGGGGATGAAAAGCCTTCACAACTTAAGAGCAGTGGAAGATGTACTGACATGGGACATACTGACATATCTGGTAATGTCACAAGACAGAAGCTGTCTATAAATGATGCTGTTACCCCAGAGGGTTCACATTGTGTTCCAGAGTCTTTTACAGCCTTCAGCCAAGTGAAAGATGTGTTCCAGATTACAGCAGTTGAACAAAGTCAGTGTAAGGCGCAAGTGGATAGTGAGAGGCAACTTAGATGGTCTAAGAGAAAAAGGGGTGATGGAAATCAAGATACCCTGGTTGATAGTAGTGCCATAAGTGACAATGAAAGTGATGGTCAAGTACAAAAGAAGGCAAAAATGGAGACTGCTGACGTGACCACCGGACATGAATTAACTCCCAGCAGTTTACCTCAGGAGGTCTTAGCTTTTCAACATAAGGTAAGTAACATGTTTTTACCACTTAAACGGAAGGATATATGGTTGAAAAGTGCATGTTGCAATTTTTTTTTTCTTCCGTATTAACAGAGCCATTAGTGTACAGCAGGCTAACTTAGCAGTGTTTGCAGACCTGTGACTTTAGGCCATCTTTGTCCCTTTGTGGTTTGTCAAAGTGTCTGTTGCTTCACAGCAGCTGAGCCTTCTCCTTATGTCCCAACCCCACTGCCCACTATACCAGCCTGGCTCTAGTGCAGTGCCTTCCTCAAACTATGTGCACAGCTATGGTGAAATCCCCAAAATTTTTGCTTTAGTTAGCACTGGTTTTGAACCCTGAACTGAGGTAATGTAACAGTAAAGCTATTCAATTGTTATTGGTAGCTGTCATCATCATCATCATCGTGCTTTCAAGGACTTAAGCTTTGTGGTGTGTTCTGGTCTCCTTATTACAATCCAGAAGTCTCTTGAATGAGCCTCCTGGGTTCCTGTTCCTGATGGTTGATAGTTCATAAGAGCCTGTGTGATTCTGGATCTGTCCATATTACGAACATGTTGTAATTATTTGTGTTTGTAGTTAAGGACTTTCTACAAAACTGGTTGGGTGTTAAGTTCTGCCAGGATATTGTTTTTTTTTTGGGGGGG
>Ga0136643_10008647_pt1 | contig 14907 bp, 13 predicted proteins | sample TergutLab28metaG_FD_96883 | JGI IMG/M metagenome (GOLD analysis project Ga0136643, IMG submission 96883) | Labiotermes labralis P1 segment gut microbial communities from Petit-Saut dam, French Guiana - Lab288 P1 (version 3) (version 3) | ecosystem: Host-associated > Arthropoda: Insects >... | reverse complement strand
TGAACCCGAAGTTGCTTTTAATGAAATTGCTGAAAATATGCAGTTGGCGCAAGAGTTTATTCAATATTGTATTCGTTGGGCGTTGGAAAATTGCCAAGACGATTTGGATTTTCTTTGCAAAATGTATGATAATGAACTGCTTGAACGGTTGAAATTTGTTACCGAAAATGAGTTTATTCGCCTCGCTTACACCGAAGGAATTGAAATTTTGGAAAAAGCCGTTGCCAACGGTCAAAAATTTGAGTTTCCTGTGGCTTGGGGAAGCGATTTGCAGTCGGAACACGAGCGTTATTTGGTAGAAAAACATTTCAAAAAACCTGTTATTCTCACCGATTACCCGAAAGAAATCAAATCGTTTTATATGAAGCAGAATGATGACGGAAAAACTGTTCGCGCGATGGATGTACTTTTTCCGAAAATCGGCGAAATTATCGGCGGTTCGCAGCGCGAGGAAAATTTGGAAAAACTCCAACAACGCGCCGACGAAATGGGAATTCCGCAAAAAGATATTTGGTGGTATCTCGACACGCGCCGTTTCGGAACTGCGCCGCACGCCGGTTTCGGGCTTGGATTTGAGCGATTGCTACTTTTTGTTACCGGAATGGCGAATATCCGCGATGTAATTCCATTTCCAAGAACGCCGAAAAATGCGGAATTTTGAGAAAATTTTGAATTTTGGATTACCAACTATAATGACAATCCAGAAATCAAAATTTAAAATTTTCTCGGAATTCAAAATTCAAAATTCAAAATTTCTAAAAATGAACCTATTAGAACAATTAAAAACCTACACAAATGTAGTAGCCGACACGGGCGATTTTAATTCAATGTTGGCTTACAAACCTGTTGATGCGACAACTAATCCGTCGCTGATTTATGCAGCGTCGAAAGACCCGAAATATCAGCCATTGATAGACGAAGCGATTGAGTATGCCAAGCAAAAATCAACTGACAAAAGCGTTCAGTTAGAATGCGCAATGGATAAAATCGCTGTCAATTTCGGACTGAAAATTCTCGAAATTGTTCCCGGACGAGTTTCTACCGAAGTGGATGCGCGTTTGTCGTTCGACACGGAAAAAACGATTGAAAAAGCACGTGAATTAATTGCTTTGTACGAAAATGCAGGCATCGACCGCAAGCGGATTTTGATAAAAATTGCCGCCACTTGGGAAGGAATTCGCGCCGCCGAAGTCTTGGAAAAAGAGGGAATTCATTGCAATTTGACTTTGTTATTCTCTATTGTTCAGGCAGTTTGCTGTGCCGAAGCAGGTGTACGATTGATTTCGCCTTTCGTTGGACGTATTCTCGATTGGTACAAAAAAGACCTCGGCGTTTCGGAAATTCCGCCGACAGACGACCCGGGCGTAAAATCGGTGAGCGAGATTTTCAATTACTACAAAAAATTCGGACACGAAACACAAGTTATGGGCGCAAGTTTCCGCAATATCGGCGAAATCACCGAATTAGCAGGATGCGATTATCTCACAATTTCGCCGTCGTTATTGAAAGAATTAGAAAGCACAACTGGAAAAGTCGAGAAAAAACTGGATGCCGAAGCCGCAAAAAATATGCAAATCGCGCCAATCAAAACCGACAAAAAATCATTCCGCTGGCTGATGAACGAGGATGCAATGGCAACCGAAAAACTCGCCGAAGGAATTCGCAATTTCACAAAAGATTTGTTGAAATTGGAGGAAATGGTTGAGGGAATGTTGTAGAAAAAAAAGCTGTCTCAAAAGCGGACAGCCTCTTTTTCTTTTGTTATTTTACGCTAAAATGTTTATCCTACGACAATTTTAAAACACTACTTCCGATAGACAAACTCAATGACAATTTGGATAAGTTAGCATTATTTAGCCTTCACAATGATTTTGTTAAATCATATTCTTTCCATAAAACTTACACTCTGCACTCTAAAAACTCTACCGATTAAACCTGTGAATCAAATTATAAACCCTATACATTCCGAGTTCGCCCGCTTTGCTGAGGTCGCTCATTCCGCGTGCGTCTTCGCCTGTGAAAAGGAAAATCAGTCCGCGATTGAAATATGCTTCGGCAAATCCCGGGTCAAGTTGGATAGCGCGTGTGTAGTGTTCAATCGCACCTTGAAAATCGCGCCTGCCCGCCAATACATTGGCTTTGTTGTAATGCGCAAACTGAAAATCGGGAACAAGCGCAATCACTTGTGCGTAGTCGCGCAAAATCATTTCAATATCGAAGTTGAATTGCCGTTCGGACAAAATATTTCTGTCGGTGTCGAAAGTCGGACTTTCCGTAAAATGATTTTCATACTCAGTTTGCTTGTGGCGGATATTCGCGCGCATAAAATAAGCAAGCGCAAAATCGGGACGAAGCAAAATCGCTTTATTCAAATCATTTATGGCGTTGGTAAAATCCCTCACTAACGAAAATTCCAACGCACGACTGAAAAAAATATCAGCATCGTTTGTTTCGGAAGTCAGTATTGATGAAATATTATGGATTGTATTGAAGTGCATTTCGACCAATTCCTCTGTTAGCGGAATTTCATTGTTCGTAATTCTCAATGTTGAACTCAATACTTGTTCTCTGTTGTAAAGTTCGATAAGCGGGTGAAAATGGTTTGTGCGCCTCAAACCATCGTTTCGGGCATAAAAAGTCAGCACAAAATTACGCTCAGTAACTAAATCGGTATGTCGGTGCTGAACCGCACCGCGCGCAGGATTTGTAAATCTCGATTCTCTTTCGGCGCGCTCCATATTTTGCGCCGTAAATCGGTTGAATACTTCCATTCGCCTGTTCAGATTGCTTTGCTGTGTTTTTTCTGCAATTATGTTTTCGGCAACAATTTCTTCTTCTTCTTTTTCCTCTTGATTTTCTCTCGCTCGTGCGAGTTTTTCCTCAATATCCATCGCCATTATGGCGTAACGCTGTGCTTCCGTTCGGTTACCCATACTTTGATGAGCGTGCGCAATGCCCATAAAAGCAGGAATAAAATTGGGAAATCTTTCAAGAATAATTTTGTAATCGTTTATCGCCTCTTGAAAATTGCCGAGTTCAAATTCGAGCGTTGCCTTTCGCAAACGCGCTTCCATATGGTTTGGTTCTTGACGGATAACTACGTTCAAATCGTCAAGTGCATTGTTTGTGTCGCCCAAATTGGCGCGAAGCAAAGCGCGATTGTAGAAAGCCAGCGTATTATTTCTATCCATTCTGATTGCTGTGTCGTAATCGTTCAGTGCTTGCATAAAATTATGTTTCTGCACGTGTATCACTCCTCGGTTAATGAAATCGCCTGCAAATGTTGAATTTAGTTCAATGGCTTTGTTGTAATCGGCAAGTGCACTGTCCAATTCATTTCTCTGCAAATGCAAAAGTGCGCGCGCACTCCACGCCAAACTGTTTCTCGGCTCTAATTCTACAAATCTGTTGAAAGTTTTTTCCGCGCCGATTGTATCGTTCAGTGCCATTTGCAATCGCCCTTTTTCAAAATGAAGTTCGGTCATTCGCGGATTTATTTGCATATATCTTGTCAAATCGGCGAACGCGTTTTCATACTCTCCAAGATTTGCCAACGCATCCATACGTGCGAGCAAAAGAAAACTGCTGTTCGGACTAAATTCCAACGCTCTTGTAAAATCATCCGCGGCTTCTCTGAAATATCCGAGTTGCCGACGTGCAAAACCTCGTGTGGAATAGGCTCGCGGAATAAAAGGATTGCGGTTAATTGCTTCGGTACAATCGTTGTCGGCACCTATAAAATCGCCGAGCTGAGCCTTTGCTATGCAACGATACATAAAAGGCTCAGCCGAATAAGGTCGTATTCTAATTACTTGACTAAAATACTGAATGGCAAGAACATAATCTTCAAAAAAAAGCGCATTCCGACCGATAGTCATAATTCGGTCAGTGTTCCATTGTGCGGAAATATTTCCGCTGATAGAAAATAAAATTAATATGAATGCTATTTTTTTCAAAATTTTGAATTTTAGGACAACGTCATTCCGCGCTTGACGCGGAATTTCATCACTTGGGAGATTGCGGGTCAAGCCCGCAATGACACAAAAAAACTACACTCTACAAATTATCTACAACCTGCATTTGGGTCAAACCAATCAGGAAACTCAAATCGGTCGGTAGCAGAATGCTCCAAAGCCGGGTCGTTCAGTACTTTTCGTATAAAACGCGCCCAAATAGGCAGTGCTGTATTTGCAGCTTGTCCATCTCTGATATTGTCAAAATGTATTGAACGGTCTTCACCGCCTACCCACGCACCTGCAACAAGTGTCGGTGTGAAACCGATAAACCAGCCGTCGGAATGATTTTGCGTTGTTCCTGTTTTTCCGCCTGCTTGCATTCGCAATCCGTAGCGATGACGAATTCGCGCACCTGTTCCGCCGGCATCTAAACCGCTTTGCATCATCGAAATCATTTTGTACGAAGCCGTTGCGCTGAAAACTTCTGTCATTTGAGGTGTAAATGTGGCGATGGTATTTCCGTTAGCATCGTCAATCCGAGTAACGAGCAGCGGTGTTGTTCTCAATCCTCTGTTCGGAAAAGCACTGTAAGCGGCAACCATTTCCAACAGCGAAACATCCGACACGCCCAAAGCGAGCGAATAAACAGGGTCGATGTCGCCTCTTATTCCGAACGAACGAAGCAGATTGGCAAATGCATGCGGAGTAAACATGCTCATTAAATAGGCTGAAATCCAGTTACTTGAACTTGCAAGTCCCCAACGAAGCGTAACGGTTTCGCCAACTCGGCTGTTCGACGCATTTCTGGGTGTCCACGCTCGCCCGAGTTCATCGTGAATAGTTATTTGCTGGTGAATGGTTTCGTCGCAAGGCGACATTCCTTCCTCCATTGCCAGCGTGTATAAAAACGGCTTTACGGTCGAGCCGATTTGTCGGCGACCTTGTGTTACCATGTCAAATCTGAATTGATTGTAATCCGGTCCGCCGACATATGCTTTTACGTGTCCGTTGCGCGGGTCAATGGCTACAAAACCGGTGCGCAAAAAGAATTTGTGATAACGGATAGAATCCATCGGCGACATAATAGTATCAATTCGCCCGCGATACGAAAACACGTTCATATCAACAGGAGTATTGAATATCGCTTCAATTTCGGCATCCGCTTTTCTGTTAGCTCTCAATCCTCTGTAACGGTCAGATTGTCGCTGGGCGCGTCGCAAACTGCTGTTTATTTCGTCCTGCGAAACATTGCGCGAAAAGGGTGCATTCGGCGACCGCATCCGGCGGAAAAACAAATCTTGCAGTTCCTTCATATGCTCAACAACGGCTTCCTCGGCATGTTTTTGCATTCGCGAATCGATGGTTGTGAATATCTTCAAACCATCGGTATAGATATTGAACATGCTTCCGTCTGCTCGTCTGTTTTTTTGAAGGAATCCAAACAGCGGATTATTATCCCACTGCCAACGCGCTTCTTGGTATTGTTCTCGTTGCCATGCCGTAGGATTGTTTGGAAGTCGAGGCTCGCGAGCAGTTAATACATGGCGTAAATGTTCACGAAAATAAGGTGCTAAACCAACATTGTGGTCTAAACGGTTGAAATTTAACTGTATTGGAATTTGGCTGATAGAATCGAATTCAGCTCTGGTAATCATGTCATTTCTAAGCATTTGTCCGAGAACAACGTTTCTTCTGCGTTTCGTTTGTTCGGGACGGCGCACAGGATTGAAGCGCGATGGATTTTGACACATTCCAATCAGCATCGCTGCTTGTTCTATATTTAATTTGTCGGGAGTTGTGTTAAAATAAACGCGCGCCGCCGATTGTATTCCAACCGCATTGTGCAGAAAATCAAACTGATTGAGATACATCGTGATGATTTCCTCCTTGCTGTAAAGTCGTTCGAGTTTCACGGCAATAACCCATTCGATTGGTTTTTGCAGCATTCGGTCTATCAATCTTCTTGTTGGCGGCGAATAAAGCTGTTTTGCAAGCTGTTGTGTGATGGTACTTCCGCCTCCTGCGTCCGATTGCCGTAAAATTCCGGTACGAATAATGGCGCGCGCCAATGCTCGTCTGTCGATACCCGAATGACTGTGAAAACGTTCGTCCTCGGTGGCAATAAGTGCTTTGACAACGTATGGCGAAATATCCCTGAAATCAACGCCGACACGATTATCTCTGCCTATAAAAAAACGCCCCAAAACCACCATATCGGCAGAATAAATTTCGGTAGCAAAATTTTTGCTCGGGTCTTGCAGTTCGTCAAGCGGAGGCAAATAACCAATTCTGCCATTGCTTATCAGCGCAAAAACAACAAAAACAGATAAAACTGCAAACAAAAATAATGACCAAAAAATAATGAGAAAATTTCTGCGTATCTTTTTTTCTTTTTCCATAAAAAAATAAATGTGCAAATATGCAAATGCAATTAACGTGCAAATATACTAATTAATGTGCAAACATGATGAAATGATAATGTGATAATTCGTTAAAACCCTCATATCAACGCATTTGCACATCGCCATATTAACACATTAATCCACTTTCATCAATTCTGCCGAAATGATGTTAGAAATCAATACTCCTTCGGTGTTTAAACGGATTACATTGCCGGAAAATTCTATTTTTTCAGTTTCTATAAACGTTTTTATGTTTTCTAAACAATATTTTTTCAATTCTGTGCCGAATCTTTTTTCCAATTCGTCTAAGTTAATTCCTTCGGCAGTGCGGAGCGAAACCATCACAAAATCGTTGTAACGGTCGTACAACGACAATTTTTCTGCTTCAGCGGGAATTTTATTTTCAGAAATGGCTTTGATGTATTCACCAATCGAACTGACATTCCATTGGCGCGAATCGCCGTTATACGAATGTGCCGAAGGTCCAACTCCAATATACGGTTTTTGTTTCCAATAGGCTGAATTGTGTTGCGAACGATAGCCGTGAAGTGCGAAATTTGATATTTCATACGCTTCAAAACCGTTTTCTTGCGTTTTTTTCAACAACATTCGATACATCTTATTCACTGTTTCGTCGTTCACAGCCGTTATTTTTTTCAAGTCGTGCAATTTTTTCAGCTGTGTTCCTTCCTCGTAAGTCAATCCGTATGCCGAAATATGCTGTACGCCTCTTTCCAGCGCAATGTTTAATTCGCACTCCCAATCGCTCAGTTTTTGATTCGGCAAGCCATACATCAAATCGATACTGATATTCTCAAATCCTGCTTCTCGCGCATTTTCGACAGATTTAAGTGCCTGTAAACTTGTGTGCCGACGCCTCAAAAGTCTGAGGAAATAATCGCTAAACGACTGAATTCCGATGCTGATGCGATTGAATGGAAGCGAGGAAAGGCTTGATAAATAGCTCTTTGTTAAATCGTCGGGATTGGCTTCGAATGTGATTTCTGCTTCCGAATTGACTGAATAGGTTTGATAAATAACTTCAAAAATCAGTTCAAAATCTTTTTTTCGCAACAAGCTTGGTGTTCCTCCGCCAAAATAGATGGTGTCGATTTTTTTTTCCGTCAAATAATCTTTTCGCAAATAAATTTCTTTTACAATGCTATCTGTCAGGTGTTTGCGAAATCTGAAATTTGTTTCGCTGTAAAAATCACAATAATAACAGCGTTTCAGACAAAATGGTATGTGAATGTATATTCCGGACATTTTTAATTGACTTCAAATTAATTGATTTCAGATTTCGTAAATATTGATTGTCAAATTTTTTGACAAAAATACGAAAATATTTTTGTTTTATTTCAAAAAAGGCTGTATCTTTGCACCGCTTTTTTGAAGAAAGCAACGGGATGTAGCGCAGCCCGGCTAGCGCACCTGCTTTGGGAGCAGGGGGTCCCAGGTTCGAATCCTGGTATCCCGACAAAAATAAAAACCAAGAACAAAAATGTTCTTGGTTTTTATTTTTATCCGTCATTTTTGGCAAGTCAAACGAACAAGTTCGAGCGGTGAACTTTACCCACAACCTGCTCTACAACAAGTTACTTGCCAGTTCAGACAGTGCGCTTCGTTCACCTTTTACGAGGTTTACATGTGCAAAAATTTCTTGCCCTTGCATTCGGTCAATCATATAAACCAAGCCGTTGGAGTGTGTGTCCAAATAAGGCGAATCGATTTGTTGAATATCGCCCGTGAAAATGATTTTTGTTCCTTCGCCGGCGCGCGTGATAATTGTTTTTACCTCGTGCGGAGTGAGGTTTTGCGCTTCGTCAACAATGAAAAATGTATCGCTCAAACTTCGCCCGCGTATGTATGCCAACGCTTCGATTACGAGCTGTTTGCTGGTTTGCATTTGGTCAATCAAGCGAACTTCTCTGCCTTGATACGCAAGATTGTGGCGAATTACGTTCAAATTGTCGAACAGCGGTTGCATATAAGGCGAAATTTTCTGATTTTCGTCGCCCGGAAGGTAGCCTAAGTCGCGATTGCTTAACGCTACAATCGGACGCGCGAGCAGGATTTGCTTATATTCTTCGTGTTTTTGCAAAGCAACTGCCAAAGCAAGCAAGGTTTTCCCTGTTCCGGATTTTCCTGTCAAGGCAATGAGTTTTACGTCATCGTCGAGCAACACATCGAAGGCAAAAGTTTGCTCCGCATTTCGTGGTTCAATGCCGAAACAGCGAGCTTTTTCGACTCTTTTCACTGTGTTATTTTGCGGAATATAACGCGCCAGCACGCTCGACCGATTGCTTTTCAGAATAAAACATTCTTGCGGTTGCAAATCGGAATGAAAAACAAGTTCATCAGCCGAAATAGTGCCGTTTCCGCTGTAAAGTTTTTCAATAATTTCGGGCGACACATTTTCATACACTTCGTGATTTTTCTCGAAAATATTGATGTTTGTAACCTTGTCGTTGATATAATCTTCGGCTTCAATTCCTACCGACAAGGCTTTCATGCGCAGATTAATATCCTTTGAAATAAGTATGACTTTGGTATTCGGATTCTCTTCTTTGAGCGAATACGCAACTGCCAATACACGATGGTCGGGAATTGGATTAGAAAATGACGTTTTTATTTTTGCCGGAAATTCCTCTTTATCGGGAACGATGGTGAGTTTTCCCAAACCTTCGCCCAAACTTATACCGCCGTTGAAAAGCCGATTGTCGGCTACCAAATCCAACTCGCGCGTAAATTCCCGCGCATTGAAATTAATTTGTTCGTTGCCTTTTTTGAAACGGTCTAACTCTTCCAACACAACAATCGGAATGCAAACATCATTGTCTTCAAAGTTGTAAAGGCATTTGTAATCGTGGAGAATTACATTGGTGTCAAGTACAAATTTTTTTTTGTGCAAATTCTTTTTTTCCATAATTCAAAATGGGTTTAAATGTTAAATCTCAAACTTTTCAAGCATCCAAAAGTACGCAAATTATAAACAACCGAAACGGCAAAATTGTTTTTTCAAAATTCTTTATGTTTTACCGGTGTTTAAAAAAAACAAAAAACCAAAACGTTTCAAAACGAAACTTTGATAATTAAAACAAATTTTATATCTTGCGCCCGCAACGTTTTGAAATCTAATTTTGAGCCGATAAAATGAAAAATTTACAACTCTTGATAAATAATATCATTCAAAATTTGCACATCTCAATTGCATTGTGTGTGTGTGTGTGTGTGTGTGTGTGTGTGTGTGTGTGTGTGTGTGTGTGGACTTATCGCCAATCCTACGCGCGTGAGTTTACTAAAAATCTTTCATTTACGCGAACAAGTTTCCCGAAATTTTTACCAATATCTACAACAAGTGGTGGATTGCCTACCCGATAAAGCCTCTCGCTGGCAACCACAGCAGAGGCATAAAAAACTTGAACCCATTTTTCTGTCCGCGCCGTACAGATGGTTGTGAAAATGGCGCAGAGAAATTTAAATTAGCAATATCAATAAAAAAACGAAAATATGAAAACAATAATTTTTAAAATAATAGCAGTAATAACTATAGTGATTGGTGTCCAAATATTCAATGCTTGTGATAATGAGCAAAAAAATATCACAGAGAAAGAAATAAACAAACAAGAAGCTTTTAATAGCCTAAAAGAGCAAATAGACTTGTTAAATCAGAGATTTTTCGTTCCGACAGGCGATATCACCCCGCAATCATTTGGTGACATGGATTTGTATAGACCTTTTATCCCCGAGCCGATTAGTGCAAGAAGTGCGCCGTGGTGGAGTGTTGCTCTCGCCGATGTTGTCGGTGCGGCAGTAGGATGTGCTGCTGGTGGACCCCTTGGTGGCATCGCTTTGGGAGCTGCATCTTCTTGGGCTGCTGTAAGAGGTGGCGGATATTTTGTTTTGATAGATGACCCTATAAACGATGGATATTTGTTCTTGGGTAATAACTTAACAGAATTTTCTGCCGAACAAATTGGATATTATCATAATCGTATACTGCAACAAATTGCAAATGACAATCCAGCACTTTTTGCTACGGCAACCAAGCAAGAAATGATAGAAACAGTAATTGCCGTTTTAGCAGATTTCGGATTTGATATCAATGCAACAGGTTTGAATACCAGCAGGCTGAACGAACAACTTACCACAACTAAACAACTGTTAGACCAACATTCCAGCATAGAAATTTTCGATGTACTTGCCACACGATACCCCAAACAAGCAGGCGAGTTTGAAATTATGAAGATTTATATGGATAATATTTCTAGATTAGAAAAAGCAAGAGCTATACCATATACTCTGCAATTTTCAGATATTGTAGCAAGCGTTAATTTGCCGGAAGAGTCATCGGAAATGATATTATCGGCAGTTTCTACTGGAATAAACAGTAAAAAATTGTGGAGAACAAGAGTACCCAACCCTGCATTTTCTGATATATTCATCGAATATACAAATGAAGGACAATGGAAAATTACGGAAGTAATCATACCGGCAAGATGTGCTATATGGGGAGTACCGAGGATAAATCATGGCACAGGTCAGGTAGAAGTGTTTATTTTCGGAGATTATATTGCAAGTTTCAGAGATAAAAATGTATTTAATGACATACTGAACAGTGCAGTAAACACAGGTAGATATAGACTTCTGTCTGGTTTTAGTGTCGTTGATTCCGAAAATACAATAACAATACAAGCCGGATATCATCCTGTTAGATATTTGGAAGCAGAAGATGTTTTGGTTATCACTTTTAATTAATCAAAATAACCCTAACATGTTTCACAAAACGTGTTAGGGTTTCAAAAATAAAAATTATGAGAAAAAATGTTCTAATAATAGCGTTATGTCTCTTCGCAGGTGTAGCAAATGCTCAAATTCGTTATGGTATTGAAATTGGCGGAGTAGCATCACGAGGCGGAATTATGGATAAGTCGGCTTTTGGATATAAAATCGGCGGTGTTATTGAAATTCCGCTAAACAGGGAAGCCACTACCTTTAATTTTATAGAAACCGGATTGTTTTATAGAAACCGAACGCTTAATTCGCTTGAATCCTATCATAAAAATGCTAATTTCGATTATATTAGTTTTAGTCTCAATTATTTGGAACTTCCGATTATGTTTTTTCGTGAACTGCGACCAGGACGTTTCAGAGCATTCTTTGGTTATGGATTTGTTTTCAACTACGGTCTTGGCGGTAATGCTCAATTAACGGGGATAGTCGGAAATGAAAATAAATTTGATGTAGAAACCAACGCACCTTTTAAAAACTCAACTGTTGTTGTTGGAGAAAACTCATTTGATTTTCAAAGATTTAACCCTTTCGATGTTGGTGTTTCTTTAAAGTACAGAACTGCGTTTAGTAGACTTTATGTAGATGTAGGTGCAAATGTTTTTCTTTTGAATTTTAATTCCAAGTATATTCCAAGAGCTAATTTTTTAGATTTGGGAGTTTCCGTTTCGTATAGATTTTAAGGAGTTTATAAACAGGAAGTGAGAAAAGTTTTTGAGTAAAATAAAACAAAGGCTGTCAAATTTATGTTTGACAGCCTTTGTTAAAACATTTGACACACAGCAAAATTGCACGCAATTGCTAAATTTGTGCAATGAAAACTATAACTTATAACCGAAAATTGGAAACTAATTCCTACCTTTGCACCCGAATTTAAAAAAGAGAAAAAATTTTTATGAAAAATCAAGGATTTTCTACAGTAGTTGCAGCGGTTGCTGTTCAGCTTACACTCGGAGTTATTTACATTTGGAGTGTGTTTCAAACAGGCATCGCAGAGTCTATTTTTGACGGTGATAATGCAGCTGCCGCACTTACGTTTTCGCTTGTAGTTTCTGTTATGTGTGTCGGAAGTATTGTGGGCGGTAAATTAGTGGCTCGGTATTCCACTCGTCCGGTTATATTTGCGGGCGGACTTATTATGAGTTTGGGAATTTTTCTTGCTTCACTTGTTACTGCGGAAAACGCGTGGCTACTTTGGCTAACATACGGTGTGCTGGGCGGATTTGGAATGGGATTTACATATTCTACCACCATTGCTTGCGCTCAAAAATGGTATCCGCATAAAAAAGGCTTGGTTTCGGGCTTTATTGTGTTCGGACTTGGTTTTGGCGGAGTTATTTTTACGCCGATTGCAGAATATACGATTTCCTTTTTCGGCGGACAAGGCGTTGGCGAGCAACCAACATTTATGGTGCTGGCTGCCATGATTTTGGTGGTTTGCAGTATTGCAAGTTTCTTTATAAAAGATGCTCCCGATGGCTATATGACGGATGCCGTTGCTTCGAGTGCGACAGCTCAAAAAGCGGTGAAAAATCTTACAACCACGGAAATGTTTAAAACGCCGCAATTTTATTTGCTTACATCCTGTTTTATTCTTGCTTGCTTAGCCGGATTTATGGCTTCGGGCTTTGCAAGACCTATTGCAGTTGCGCGAGATTTGGCAAATCCGGCTATCGCAGTTTTGGCATTTACGCTGTTCAATTCGGCAGGACGTTTGTTTTGGGGAATAGTTTCCGATAAATTGGGACGAATAAATACAATCATTCTTTTACTCTCATTTACAGCAATTTTGATAATTTTGCTTGCTTACGCAACAGGTATTTGGGTGTATGCACTGATTGCAGTTGTCGGATTTTCTTTCGGCGGATTTTTAAGTAATTTTCCTTCGCTCACTGCCGACCTTTTCGGGTCGAAATATATGGCAGGAAATTACGGTTTTGTGCTTCTTGGCTTTGGCAGTTCGGCACTTATTGCCACGCAAATAGCCGGTTATTTTAAAAATATTGCCGACCAATCCGGAAATATCAGTGATATGACACCTGCATTTTTTATTGCATCGGCTTGTGCAGTAGCAGGAATTGCTATCATGTTGGTGCTGAAAAAAATAAGCAAGTAGGCGCGAATGTACGAATGCGCGAATGCGCGAAAGGACGAAAATGATAAATGCGCTTCGCGCGATAAATATGGTAAAGGCTTACGCGGACTTTTGTGTAAGCCTTTACCATTTTATCGCGTTTTTTGAGAGAAAAGTTGCTCAACTGATAAACTTTTTATACTTTTGCAAAATGGAAAGAAAAATAAGGCTATATGGTGATTATTTTGAAAAATTCAAACAAACGCTTACTGAAAAAGAACAAGACAAAATAGACTATTGCTTGCTGTTATTGAAAACACAAGACAGAGTGCCGTCTAAATTCATAAGTTACATAAAGGATGGTTTATACGAGTTGCGTATAGAATACAACAGCAATATATATCGCGTATTTTTTATTTTTGACGAGGGAAACATTGTAGTACTATTCAACGGATTTCAAAAAAAGACACAGAAAACTCCGCCTGACGAAATAAAAAAAGCATTAAAAATAAAAAGTGAATATTATGCAAACAAACAATCATAAAATAACAGACTATGACGCTGTTCTTGATGCCAAATTCGGAAAACAAGGAACTCCGTCAAGAATAGAAGCAGAAGAAAAGGCTTTTGCGTTCTACACAGGGAAAATCATAGAGCAAGCAAGAAAAGAAGCAAGAATAACACAGCAAGAACTTGCCGAAAAATTGGGAAGCAATAAGTCGTACATATCACGAGTAGAAACAGGAAGAACAGAACCGAAGGTATCTACTTTCTACCGCATTGCTTCTGCATTGGGTCGTTCGGTAGAACTAACACCGGCGTGAGTTTTTAAGTAAACAAGCACGAAAGGGCGAATTCAATTCGCCACTACGCGCGTTTACACTCTGCACTCTGAAAACTAACTTATCACACTCCAATTAAAATTTTTATTTCTGATTTTTCGGAGTTGATTTACGAGGATTTTGTTTTCGTCTTTTTGGAGCATCGGGTCGAGTTCCAAAATATCAATCGCGGTTTGACGAGCGATTTCGAGCATTTTTCCATCTTTTGCTAAATCGGCAATTTTCAAATCGAAAGGCAAACCGCTTTGCGTTGTTCCGTCCAAATCGCCCGGTCCGCGCAGCTGCAAATCGGCTTCCGAAATCTCAAAACCGTCGTTCGTGCGCACCATAATTTCCATTCGTTTGCGTGTGTCGTTCGACATTTTGAACGAAGTGAGCAAAATACAATACGATTGTTCGGCACCGCGACCAACTCGTCCGCGCAACTGATGCAACTGCGAAAGTCCGAAACGCTCGGCATTTTCAATTATCATCACCGAAGCGTTCGGCACGTTCACGCCAACTTCGATAACGGTGGTGGCAACCATAATTTGCGTTTCGCCCGAAACAAATTTTTGCATTTGCGCCTCTTTATCAGCCGATTTCATTTTTCCGTGAACCATACTGATTTTGTATTGCGGAAAAGTTTCACGCATATATTGATAACCTTCCTCCAAATTTCGCAGGTCAATTTTTTCGGATTCTTGAATGAGCGGATAAACAATGTAAATTTGTCTGCCTGCTTGTATCTGTTTGTCTATAAATCCGTTAAGCGCGTTTCGTTTGTTCTCGAAATAATGAAAAGTCTGAATTGGTTTTCGTCCCGGCGGAAGTTCATCGATAACCGAAACGCTCAAATCGCC
>Ga0136643_10008646_pt1 | contig 14908 bp, 10 predicted proteins | sample TergutLab28metaG_FD_96883 | JGI IMG/M metagenome (GOLD analysis project Ga0136643, IMG submission 96883) | Labiotermes labralis P1 segment gut microbial communities from Petit-Saut dam, French Guiana - Lab288 P1 (version 3) (version 3) | ecosystem: Host-associated > Arthropoda: Insects >... | reverse complement strand
AGGCCCACATATCGCAGGCAACCGTATGCTGGAGCCCTATTTCTTGTAGGCCCACATATCGCAGGCAACCGTATGCTGGAGCCCTATTTTAAAATTTCTGAAAAATTCTCGTTGGGACAAACATATTTTTATACCCCTTTCCTTAACGGCTAACCGGACTGAATTTTTCATTTTTCACTTTGTTCCCCCAGACAAGTAGTGGGTTATGTCATTTCCATCCGCATTGTTTGCATTTGTATTTCACCCTTCGTCCTACGATTATACACTACAGTCTGACAGCATCTTATAAAGGATCATCAATAAAAACGAGTCTGACTTATCGATTTGATGTTTGTGTGACTGTGCATCTCTGATACAATAGTACAAACAACCAACTAGAAGCAACACTAACAATTTATTAGTTATTTCAATCAGCTCAACATGTTTCGGGCGATAATTTCGCTCGTCTTCAGGAGCACTAGACTGTGTTGCTGTCTGCTGGCAGCATCGTCGGTGCGTTATACCACAAACTGTAAACACAGTCTAGTGCTCCTGAGGACGGGCGAAATTATCGCCCGAAACATGTTGAGCTGATTGAAATTACTAATAAATTGTTATTGTTGCTTCTAGTTGGTTGTTTGTACTATTGTAATTTGATTTAACGTTTAACACGACCAATTGGACCTACAAAATGCTCAATATAAAGACACTGTACAAATTTACCAAAATAGGAATTACATTTTCGACAATATTAGTTGAAGTTAATAACTATTATATGTCTAAGTTCTGATTAAATGCATAAATCCCAACCAACAAACACTCAACTTTCGAAATATCAGTTTCCAGGAACCCTGCACATTTTTCCTTCTAGCTTCTTTAAATTCATCTAAAATTATTTTCTAAATGAACAGGTAATCAGGGTGTTCTACATAGTTTTCTGATAAGCCTTTTATGACATGGAACGTGGAACGTACATTATCTTAGCATACACTATGTATTTGTGTTCAAAGTGTCTATTTTCATACAAATTACCATTTTTAAAGATATAAACTAAAAAATTCACCTCAGATCCATATTTGCAATTTTTAAGTTACGAAAGCGGTTTTATGTATAATTAGTATACAAATTAATAATCTATATTCCAAATTTCGAACTGTTGGTAAAAACGGCTCATTGTCATAAAACAACACAATAAACATACAATTCGATCGGCAGAATATTATTGTTTATCATAGAAGTAAAGTAATATATGTGCGTATCTTTTAAAATATTTTACCATATTATAGTTCAAGAAGGCACATTAAGACGCTCCAATTTTGTACAAATTTATCGTCATAAAGCACTCATTAGATCTATAATAACTATGCCTGCCCGACCTGGGAATTTAATGCACATACCTCTTCCCCGCACCGATAGAAACTTTCCAAGGCGCACACTGCAATCTGCCATGGTGGAGGGTCACAAAATTATGCAGGAAAGAAGCAGAGAGAATAGAAATTACGAGAATGAGGATATTCGCAACAATGAACAAGACGAAGCCCAACACAGAAAATAATGTTTTTTTCTATGGCAATTCGACCCGATTCCGGATCATGGCCTCCCCTGAAGGGGCTTCGCGATCACACTCATTGGACGCACCACACTAGGTAGGACTCCTATGGACGAGTGATCAGCCCAACGCAGATACCTCTACCTGACAACACACAACACTCGAAACAGACAACTTCCATGCCCACAGCGGGATTCGAACCCACAACCTCAGCAAACCAGCAGCCACAGAACCACACCCCACAAAAGTACGATGCTTAAACGTTAAGGCGGTCAGGCATATGGCCGTATAGGTGATTAAGCTGCCGTTATGACGAGAGCTAAGACATAGGCACAGTCTGCTGTACCAGGCCTGGACTGATACAGAGCACACACATTCTGTACAATTCTTAAAACGTTTGACCTACTAGCCGTACACACGTATTCGTAACTTTGTACCACTGACAAGACCTGGAAGTTCCGACGGAGGACAGACCCACTTCCTACGCAGACGACGCTACCAGACAACACGGCCCTATCACGAATATAGTAATATCAGGTCACAAGCCCAAAGCGAGAATCGATACACGGCAGAATGGCTGAATGGCCGTCAGCTTTCAAGTGACTATCGTCTGAGGAGTTCATGTTTCTGCTATCATTATGCTACTGATCACAGGGAAATAAAACATATACAAACGTAGCCGTGACGGAAATTTGAGACATTATGCGTCGTCTAAGGAACAAGATTTGGGAGGCTGAATCTGCCTCCGTCTTCAGGTTGAACGGGTAAAGAGATGAATATAATTGATAGGTCCATTAGAAAGAATCAGTCTCAGTCTCTGGAGACAAACACTCATGGAGAGTGAATTCAGTGAAAAAATTGGAAATTCGGATATTCTTAAACATCTCTGAAATCGCCAATTTGGATTCCCCGCTAAATATCAATAAAAGTTATCAAATATAATGATAAAATACAAAGAGGCATACTAAAAACGGAAAGAATAATTGAATATTTCAGTACAACAAATCTTGGCTATGTAACAATAACAGATGGAAAGATGTGAATTCTTCCACAAGCTTCATTAAGTCCGTCTATTGGTTTAAAAATTAGCAGTTCGGAACAGACACACATAACTTATCACATGTATCACGTACGTTTCTACCTCGTTAGACATGATATTACTTACAACAGATCAATCGTGTGACGTGCATGGAAAATGTTAAAATGCTTTCTTCCTGTAAAACGCAGTCTTTGACTTATCACAGGGGAGACATAACAAAAGTGTAAGGTCAATGTTTGTAGTTGTGAAAGAAAAGTTGTACAAGGGTCCTGTCTACTTAGTGACTTTGCCTTCACGTAGTACAGCGCCGGATAAGAAGTGGTATGATGATTATCGTAAACCATATACTCGTAAATTCGGAAAAAAATGTCGTTTCATTTCTTAATGCTCTTAGATTAAACTGTAACTCTAATCTAATAAATCTAAATCCAATACAGAACGAAATATAAGACACCTCTTAATAGAAAACGTTGAGCAACAACTGAAACTGTCGTATGTAATCTTAACTACAAGAATGGCTAAATCCATTTGAAGTTTTAACTTACACAGACACTTACAGGAATGTACGTAAACTGTAATTTGTACAGGGGGAGCTAAGAAGAATCTCTATTCGCAACGGAATTCAAGGGTATCTTGAGTGAATATTAGATACTGTAGCTCTCTGACAAGCATGTACATCTCCCGGTATAGCCACCACAGCGAACATGATGAGCTTGTCTAATCCAACCTGATAAAAATAACAATTTTTCTAAGTTACAGTCTATTAGGTGATAACCACCTACCAAAATACATGGTGTCTTAATCCAGAAGGCAGTAATGTCAGGAATATGAAAATTTGCCGCCATTCAAAATTCAAACCGTGTTTGGGAAAGGAGAGAACCGTCTGTTATCAGACGACCCAAATGACACAAGTGTTGGCTGTGTGACCCGAGTACTTTGTTTCAAGCAGCACACAAATTCTTGTGGGAGTTGAAACCTAGAAACACACTTTCACGATTTCTTAAACTCAGCTCTGTGAGATGAGTAGTCGGCTTCACACTGTACCTCTTTTGCAACGAGTCTCTGACGAATCTTAAGATCATTTCCTCGAAGGGATGTGCAAAAGAAGCCTTTCTGACCAGACTGACAATTACCTTCAATAAAACTTCATTTACTCGGCCGTTGCTGACCTCAGTCTCCATTTCTGGCACAGTTAGCTCGACATTCTAGAAGTCATCGGCTTCATAAATCGTGGCATTGCATTTGGAAAAAAGTAAGTTAGAGAAGGAGACAACTTATAAACCGAAGATTTAGTGCAAATGTGCTTATAATGTTGCTTATTTTTGTTGTACTATTTTTCAGAAAATGAAACAGCCCGTCGCAAAAACGTGTAATAGACCTACATTCTCCATTTGCCCACGTCTCACACATAGTTCACAAGTTTCTATGACATTGGTCTTCCCCTCGGTCTCTCAGTGTTACAACGGTGTACTTAGTAAATAGACTGTTATGCTAGGTTAATCCCAAAAGGGATTTTGTAAATACAGTACTGTGATTTCAGAGCGCTGAGGAAGGCAGGCTTCCAGTGGAATATGACGGGGGCGTCGTCGTCAATGTGTCGCAAAGCTCGCGTGCAGTTCGGGCTGGTGCGACGCCAAACCAAACTGTGTCGCACCGCAACACAGGCCATGCCGCATATCGTGAAGGCTGCCGCACAGGCAGTTGCCACTTGTCAGAGTGTGTTCGCGGACCGCAGATGGAACTGCACCTCCATTGAGACTGCTCCAAGTTTCACTCCCGATATCACGACAGGTACAGTAACTTCCACCACAAATGCAGCCTTCATTACGACAGAAAACTTCCTCTCCAAGCACAACTCACGTACAGACATCTTCCTCTCTCGAGACAGATTTTAAAACAAAATGGCCGTCCCCTGTGAATACAGCATTCACAGCGAGATATGATTCCGTCTGAATACTTAGCTTTTGACGGCAATTGAGATCAGAGACGTTGTGGCTGTGAGAAAATTTCAGTTTCGACACCGAACCGCACACCTGGAAATTTACATGACAGTAACGCAAAAAAATTCTTATTGTAGTACGGAAAGTTATGAATTTGTAATTGAAATGCGCCGCTGCAACTAGAAATGTCAAATGTCTACAAGGTTACAAAAGTTTATATTAATGGATCTGTAAGCGAAAAGTCTACAAAGGTTTGGCCATGGAGAAAGCAGTCGTCAGAACACGAATACTGAGAAAGGCAATAGAAAGGAAGGAGATATATGAAACGACCCATAAAGAACTACTTCAACCAGGCAGAGATGAAAGATCTGGTAAGAAACCGAAAAGGAATAATTGTGGGAGGATGGAATGGTCTGGAATTTTTTTCGTACATCGGGCCGAACAAAAAGAAAAATGTATTAGAAGCAAAAGCAAAACAACTACGTTATCTACATAGTTCACACACCAACAAATGCACTGTTTATTAACTTGGTTAAAAGTTTTAAATTTACATTAAAATACACAATTATGTCGCGCCTACATGTTTCGGTCTTTAATGACCATCATCAGGGAGCTTTATCTGTACCTAACTAAAGTTGTATTTATGTTAAAATACTCGGTAAAATTAGGTCGTTATATAAATATTAGCTGATGTGGCATCATGTCGTAGAGCGCCATGTGTGTTGTGTGCAGTGCAGAATGAGCTGCACACAACACACATGCCGCTCTACGACATGATGCCTCATCACCTAGTATATATAAAGACGTAATTTTACCGAGTATTTTAACATAAATATAACTTTAATTAGGTACAGATAAAACTCCCGGATGATGGTCATTAAAGATCGAAACATGTAGGAGCGATATTATTGTGTATTTTAATGTAAATTTAAAACTTTTAACCAAGTTAATAAACAGTGCATTTGTTGGTGAGTGAACAACGTGGATTTCAAAAGGCACGGTGCAACGATAAAAAATATATTATCACTCAAGAAAATAAGTTATGATTGACGCGGTGAAGTAGTTAGCATTCAAGCTTCGTGTTCTAAAGGTAACTCCTTCAAATCTGGACCAGAATTTCGGCTACCCAGACTGAGGGTTTCTTATGGCTTTCTGCAGTGTCTCCAGCTGAGTGACAGGATAGTAAGCCTTATCTTAAGTTAGGCAAATACCCTTTTCTTTCCACAGCCTTTTAAAATCATTACTTACTAATCATCCTGTCATTAGACATTCTGAAATACTGACGTCTTTGGTGATACCAACAATCAATTATTCAATAAATAATAAACACGATAAACAGATAACACTGTTTCCTGATACAATGTTGTGCTGCTCTTCTACAGGCACCCGAGAACAGGCCTACGTTTACGCTCTGAGTTCGGCAGCAGTGGCGTACACAATAGCGCGAGCGTGTTCGGCCGGTACGCTGTTTCATTGCTCTTGCGCCTCTCCGCCCCGGGATCCACCCAACGGGAACTTCAAGTGGGGCGGTTGTGGAGACAATGTAAGGTGGGGCTCCCAGTTTGGGAAACAGTTCACGGACTCTGCGGAGAAAAGGGGCGCTCGAACGGAACCAAGGTAACGCGAAATATGGCATTAGCCATATTTGACATGAGTGCCAAGATACCAAATACTTGTTAGCTATTAACTAATTTGGTTTACTATTGAATATAGAAATTCATAAATATAAGAAAATGTATTTAATTACCTCGAAAACCAAATCATTTAATAATTTTTGTCCGAGGTTAAACGGCATTCAAATAGCAAAACAATTTTCCACAAAATTTCCCGACATCAAATTCCAGAACACCTGCTCCCTTGTTCTTGAGTCATTTTGTGTACATGGAAGGAGAAATGGAGGTCGCAAACGAGACTAAAAGCAAAAAATGGGACCACTTAGTTAATTTAGTAGAAGTAAATTTACGAAGCAACTTAATAAGTGAAAGAAATAAAGGTAACCTCTGGAAAATGAGAATAGGGTAAAAACTGTAAAGTGGCTTTATTTTAACTGGAAAAAGCTAATGCCTATGATGCATGATACTACACTATTACAATTGGCACACTGATAGGTTACAAGCCAAAAGAAGGGAGAGACACGGAAAGAGCCTAAAAATTCAAAATATGTGAACGTCTTTGCAGCTAATTTATTTCTTGGGAAAGAGGAAAATAAGATGACGATGATGATGATGACGATCATCATCAGCAGCAGCAGCAGGATTAGGAGAAGGAGAAACTGAAAGCGCTTCTTAAAACTTCTGCCATTACTCAGATAAAAATGTTATGTTGAGATACCTGTTATTTACACCAACAGTTACTTTCCAGTTAACAACGCCTACTAATATTTATCTCAGTATTTAACCAACTTGATGCACAAAATTTGTTTCACAATAAATTTTATTTCATGCCTCTACATGTTTCGAGCTCATGTGCTCGAAACATGTAGAGGCATGAAATAAAACTTATTGTGAAACAAATTTTGTGCATCAAGTTGGTTAAATACTGAGATGCACGGTCAACAAAACGTCAAAATTTGTGATGCCTACTAATATGTCTGCCACATATATTGCATTCCATAAATACGTAATAAATTTTATTAAAGTTGCGTATTTTACCCACTTTGTTAACGGTTAACACGTGTCTCGGATTGCATCAGACAAAACTGGAATCTTTGAAGTTCCGATTTGTATATGAAACAAACTAATTTCCAAATCTCTACCACATCGTTGGCTGACAGTTAAGCCTACTCATCATCGCAAGAAACGTCCTACCCAATGTTGAAACGAAGGTTTATTACCGGGTTCACAAAATTACGTCATTTAATCTTATCACGTACAATTTGAATTCCAACCACTCCGTCGACACCTGCTTTCTCTAAGACCCATTTTAAGAATATTTTCTTTTCTACTCACAATGGTCTCTTCCCTTGACGACTTCCGACCAAACATTTTATGCACTTACTTTGCTTCGATGCGTACTAAATTCCCGCCCATCATGTTTTGATTTCATCTCCCTAATAATATTTGGCGAAGAATATAAATTAAGAAGCTCCTCATCCTTAACTTTTCACCATTTTCTTCTTACTTTCCCCTTACCTCTGAACATGACTCAATACTGTGTTTTCAAGTCTCATTCTTTATTCTTCCTTCACAAGGAAATACCAATGCATTGCTTGAGTAGCGCTATATAATCCAGCCATCCCATGCTGCAGAACCACTCCTCATCGCATGTCCGTGAATGTGCTAATCGCCACGTCAGAAGGCCATCTCCTCCGTTCTCAACCTACGGACGGTCCATGTTGTGCTGACAATGAAGATACTAAACAGCGAATATTATTCGGATGATAATCGCATATTTAATAACATATCTTTCACCGACAGATATTATTCACGAACCACAACAACTACAACGGAGCCAGGTCGAAGGAAATGGGGCAGAAGGAAGAGAAAGGGAAGTGTGGACGATGACAAGAGGTCACAATCATCACCATACTTCATAAAAAATCGCTTCAGATCCACCTTAGCAGCCGTCAACCTTCATAACAACAGGGCTGGCAGACGGGTGAGTGAATATCTAAAGAAACCCTAAGTTGTTTTTAAGGGAAAAGTAATGTTTTTACGATTTCAATGTCCCATATTTTTTATTTTTTTTAAAATTATGTACTCTGTTAAAAAAATTACTCAGCATATGAAGGGAACCCTATAAATTCAGGTTTTAATTACAACTTTTGAACTGAATGAGGATTGTGTGCGTCCTGCAATGTGGCCTGTCTTTTATACTGAAGTGAACACACACATGGGCGTAGAACCCCCGTTCTCTCTATAGAAATCGTAAAACTCTGAGCGTCACTATGACAACTGACCACAAAAACCAAGACGCTCCTAATGACACTACAATCTCACAGTGCGCAAATAGCATCTGAGTTCTGAACACTCATTATTCTGGTGTATAAAAGAGAGACATCACGTTAACCTCTGTTCCAGGAAATTCACTTTTATGTACGCAATAATTAGCCAGAGTTCTATCCTATCAAACCGACAAATATCTGCTTTCATGTATTGGATACTGTGAAAAAGGCAGTGGAATTGCAACACATAGGTCCCGCTCAAAGACTAGTAATATTCATGATAATTAATTCACAATCGATATCTATACCATTTTAAAATTCGATTTATTTATTTCGGATCTCACCCCTCCCCCCTCCCGAGATAGTATTATCGTTTATCGTGGAAGATAAATGTCGATAAATTGAAAACAGGAATCGTAAAGAGAAGAAATGTTTTGAAAATCAGTTTATCACCAGCAAATGTCAGTGGCATAGAAACAAAATTTTTTTTCCAATCATTTTAACGCTGAACTTTACGTCCTCACTTGAATTACTAACATTATATAGGCCTACGCCACTGCTATCAGCTTGAAGACAGAACGCCACTGGTCTATTCCGTCACACTGTTACTCTTCACAACAAATTTTGCCTGTTGTATTGTATGAATGTGAAGTTTAGTTTCTTACATTGAGGGAGGAACATAGGCTGAGGGTGTTCGACAAACAGGGTGCCTAAGACGGATGAGGTGACAGGAGAATCGAGAAGACTATATAATGAGGTTCTTGATGATGTGTACTCCACACCAACTATTATTTGTGTGATAAGTTTAAGAACAATGAGACTGGCTAGACATGTAGCACGTATGATAGGCACGAGAAGCTTACAGGGGGTTTTGAGGTAAGACTTGAGGAAAACAGAACGCTTGGAAGACCTAGGAGCCGATGGGAGGAAAAGAATAAAATGGATATTCAAGCAGTGAGAAGGAGAGTCGTGAACTGGATTGATGGGACTCAGGATAAGGACAGGTGGCGGGCGCTTGTGAAAGCGGTAATGAAACTTCGGGTTCCGTAAAATGCGGGGATTTGTTGACTAGATGAGGTTGGGCTAGCTTCAGGGGAAGGACTCCGCTCCATGGAGCTGGTTAGTTAGTTACTCTTGGTCTTCAAATAATATTAGCTATTTATCTCAGTATTTAACCAACTTGATGCACAAAATTTGTTTCACAATAAGTTTTAGTTTATGCCTTTACATGTTTCGAGCACATGTGCTCATCATCAGGAGGTCAAAATTGCATTACACAGCCTCTGGTGTGTAATACAATTTTGACCTCCTGATGATGAGCACATGTGCTCGAAACATGTAGAGGCATGAAATAAAACTTATTGTGAAACAAATTTTGTGCATCAAGTTGGTTAAATACGGAGATAAATATACTGAGATGCACGGTCAGCAAAACGCTAATATTAGCTAGTTGCTTTGTTGCTCATGTGACTATAGAAAAACGATAGAGAACCTCTGGATTACAAGGCGAGGAATTTCGTGAGTAGCTGCAGAACTATCAGCTTCTAAATAAGGATTCTACGCCACGCATTTGGTTTATTAGTCAGTCATATGAGGCTAGTTAGAATTTAACGGTAACGAATCTTTGAATTACACAAAAAACCAGGCAATTTCTTCAGCTGCTGAGAGATTCTAGGCTTTTCAAAATGTACTTTTGCTCCACGGAATTAGAGTAGGCCAAAGTTTAACGATGGGCTTGACAATCGCAACGTACACTGACAAAAAAAGAAAAACAAAGCATTCTTGCCGCAGGAATTAAATTAATTAAAGCACCCAAAAACAACGTTAATCTGAGTCCGGACAAAGTTCTTCGAATATTTGGTCATTAAAATTTGTCAACCGGGCACTTGTAAATGCAGTAATGAACCATCGGGTTCCAAAAATGTGGGGAATTTCTTGACTAGCTGAAACCGGTTAGCTTCTCAAGAAGGACTCTGCTCCATGGAATAAGCAAGTTAGTAAAATTTTCAACGACAAAGAGACACAACGTTGTTTGGGGCAACGTGCAATGAGGATTATCTGTAGGTCATTAGTTACTTAGAAATTAATGGCAATTAAGCAGTATTACCTAAAAGACTGGATGTTGCTTGCGTAGCTAATAAGCCATCAACTTTCCAGAATAATCAAAGGTATAGTACTTTGTAGTCTAAATAAAACATTTTATTCACTTCACGAAACAGCTACATGTTTCGGCTATAGGGTATAGCTATCATCAGGCTCGGAAATCGAAGTGTTTTGTAAGGCTGGTTGTAAACATAAGGGTTAAGACTAGGAATACCTTCACTTCCTTCTAATTTATTTTATGCAATAAGAAAGGTTGAAATTGAGGAAATGATATACAATGGTAGACCCAGCAGATCTTGTACTTTCTACGTACACTGGGTTGCTGCATTTCGCTCTAGGTCGAGGGGCTGGGGTCTGCAATATTAGGGACTGCTGTCGAATAGCGATGCAATCAATGTTAAGTTCTTCAGGCACAGGAAAGAAAAACGTGCACAGCAATCTACAATATGCAAAGTGTAATTCAGTCCCATAAATTTATAAAAATGACCTTAGAAATACAAATTTGGATAACATATTCAGGTTACGCGTTCCAAGGGACATTCAGAACAACCGAATTAAAACACAAACTTAGCCAAGAAGTTTGTACTTCCAAACACGAGAACACATTACACACAGAAATTATTTGTACCCTGGTCGTGTCCACAAGAAGTGCCTACATTTAATCCCCACTTTTAATATTTAACAATCATGAACAGTACATTGCCGTTGTTTCATTCTTTCGAACATTATTCTATACTTTCCACAATTCTTATTCTTAGGGCTACCTACGTTATACATGTTTTGCAATTTTATACAACAATATCTGTAGAGGTTTTGAGATATCATGTCAAGCAACTGTAAATATTTCTATTTTATTCTTGTAGTGGGGAGGCCTAGGCGTAGATGGGTGGATAATATTAGGATGGATCTCCAGGAGGTGGGATGTGTGTATATGGATTGGATTGGGCGGGCCCAGGATAGAGATAGGTGGCGGACGCTTGTGAATGCGGTAATGAACCTTCGGGTTTCGTGAAATGCGGGGAATTTCTTGACTAGCTGCAAACCAGTTAGCTGCTCAAGAATGACTCTGCACCATGGAGTAAGATAGTTTGATGATGGCTATAATCCATAGCCGAAACACGAAGCTGTTGTGTGCAGTAAAGAAACATTTGTGTTTATACAGAAAAATACTGTACCTTTGATTGTACTGAGAACACAACGGGGATGAAGTACCTTAAAAGTCTCAAGAAGAACTCTGCTGTATGGATTAACAGTATGTCTTACTTTGAGGTAGGCCGTGGAGTCCAGCTTGCTAACACAGTGCAAGTGCCACGGAGTTTCGGGTTCCTGCAACATCAAGACCTGCTGGCGCGCCCTTCCCTCACTCGCCGAGATCGGGGAGAGACTCAAGCGCAAATTTGCGGTGGCTACCGAAGTAATTAGCCGAAGAGTGGGCGCTGGCCGCAAGTTGCTTCCAGCTAGCTCAGCCATGGGATTATACAACGAGGACGATCTTATCTACGTGACTAAGTCTCCCGATTACTGCCTTAGAGATGCCCGCGTCGGCAGTCTGGGCACCACAGGACGGTAAGTAGGCCCCTAATTCTGTGGTACTAGCCTAGCTCCCTTTGCAAACGTGAGAGAAATTTCTTCACTTTCATTACCATAAACTTTACCATTGTTATCTCCTCCCTTCATTTCTCCTCTATTCCTCATCCTTCACTTTTATGTCTGTTTGATCTCCATTCCACTCGCCCTTCCACCCTCTTTCTTCTTTACGATAACATTGTTTAAATAAAACTAAAAAAACATGCAGTTACAGGGGAAAAGAATGAAAAATACCATCTGTGCTACGTATTTCGTTATTGCTACGTGTTCCCACCGACGTTCGTCTTCTCTAAATTCCAGCTATCACACAGGCACTGACTTTTAAAAGGCGACTGTGACAGTGAAGATATCCGCGTTCTCGGATATTACGCCATGTAGTGTGGAACACCTATCCCGACGTTTAAGATAAACCTGTTGCATCAAAATTTATTTCAACATCTTTAAATGGGAGAAGAACAAGTTCTCGAAAGTCATATATAAGTACCATAACATGCGGCGCTACATCAAAAAACAGTTTACCATCGCGGCTTTTACCGGGGTGCTGATAAGTCCTTAGCCCGACCAGGAAGGAAATTAGCTCCACCTGTCAAAAGTGTGATGGGCAGAGGAATGGAGTGATTTGACTAGGGTAGGGACAAGTGATGGACACTTGTAAATGTGGTAATGAACCTCCAAGTTCCATAAAATGCGGCGAATGTAGTTTGTATAACATTTATATAAGATGTGGAATTATGTACATGTATTCTGGGGTGATGTATCATTACCGGTTGACGATTAACGCCACCTGTCAAAACATAAAAATAATTATGTCCTCCGTGAGCAAAAAAAAAAAAAAAAAAAAAGAAAACAAAAGAAAAATTCGTTGAAATCTGAACGTTAAATTTTTGCTGTTGGCAATATCACTGCTAAATGTGGGGCCTGAATTATAGTGAAAATTCATGTGCAATATCACGCGTCTATTAAAAATTCATAAAAATTATCTGATCTGCATATGTCGAGAAAGTCTGCAGAAAAAGCTACATAAGCACCAACATATTAAATTTGATATAAGAATTATGCCATCACAGAGCTAAGCGGATATTTCAAATTTACACTCTTTGGACTTTAAACTCCATCCCCATTAAGGAACCCATTTCAAGTGTAGAGTACACGACAAATCTAAGTCCTAAGAAATGCTAGCAGTAAAATTGAAGGCTGTGACGGAATTGTCCGGGAGTAGTATTTTTCAGACTGACCACTGGGAAAAACTTCCTGTTGTAAAAGAATCTATAAAATCAACGTACACACAAATCTAAAACTCTGAAAACAGGATTTAAGGATAAACCTATATGAAAATCACTTAACACGGGCAGTTCATTATAATGGAAAAGTTAAAGTTTGTTTCGTATATTTACTTACATTTCAGGGTCAAAACACAAACTCTGGAATTCTTAGTTGCCGGACAAGATGCGGCAGCGTAAAAATTAGACAGGTCTTTAACGCTTAAGGGAGAATCTTTATTGGTTCGGCGCCACAAAAATGCGAGTGTTTTTTTAGGGAACGCAGGTAGTCCCTTTAAAAATTAGAGTGTCCGACGAAGAAAAGTAAAGTATAAGGGGTAGAGAATGTGAGTTTTAAAGTAAACTTCGGAACAGTAAAACTACTCCACTGAGTGGGTTTTTATTAGCATGCAACTGCGAATCGCTTCTGGCTTTCGAATTTATCCTGCTCATCTAGTGAACAGCATTCGGCACTAAACAGGGGTGAAATTTGGGGGGTGGAAATACAAACTTTCCTAAACAATGTAAACTGGAAACTTACCACAGCATGCAACTACAGCTAGAATTTCAAGCAAACAAGTGTTATGCATCAGGAACTTCACATTACGACAGAACATAATATAAGCGTAATTACTGCTGCCGTATTCTGGGATGTACAGGGGAGTGGAAAATACTACATTAAGTGGAGGTTTTTGAAGCGTAATCCCCACCAAATATTATTCTGGTCATCCAATCAAGAGGAATGATACAGGCACAACATATGTTACGTATCGACGACAGAAGAGTTACTTACAGGGATGTGGTAGGAAAAATTAAGGAAAAGAGCACATTTGGAAGGCCTAGGCGTAGATGGGACGATAATATTAAAACGGATCTTCTATAAATATGATTGGAGCATGGATTGGATTGGTCTGGTTCATGAAAAGGACAGGCGGCCGGCTCTTGTACATGCGCTGATGAAACTTCGGGTTCCATAATATGTAGGAATTTCTTGATTCGCTGAGGACCGGTTAGCTTTTAAGAAAGGACACTGCTCCAGGAAGTTAGTTAGTTAGTTTTTTTAGGATGTAACGCTATGTAGGGTGGTAAAATGTATTGATGTTTCTTTGTTATCCACCCACCCCATTTTCAGAGTAGCAATTCCTAACCTGAAAACGGAGGCAACAGGCTTTTCCAAAACGTTCGTAACTTGGTACGTAATAAACGACACTGCCACGTGACCCTCAACGCTCACACAGTTTAAGTGGTTTGAAAGCAGAGCGCTCAGAAGAATATTTTTGTCTAAGAGGGAGAAAATAGCAGGAGGAATGAGAAGTTTCATCACTCATCGCCTTACTTACTTACTCCACGGTGCAGAGTCCTTCTTTAGAAGCTAACTGGTTTGCAGCTTGTCAAGAAATTCCCCGCATTTCACGGAACCCGAAGGCTTATTACCGCACTCACAAGCGTCCGCCACCTGTCCCTATCCTGGGCCAGCCCAATCCAGTCCACATACCCACATCCCACCTCCTGGAGATCCATCCTAATATTATCCACCCATCTAAGCCTAGGTCTCCCCAGTGGTCTCTT
>Ga0136643_10008644_pt1 | contig 14909 bp, 13 predicted proteins | sample TergutLab28metaG_FD_96883 | JGI IMG/M metagenome (GOLD analysis project Ga0136643, IMG submission 96883) | Labiotermes labralis P1 segment gut microbial communities from Petit-Saut dam, French Guiana - Lab288 P1 (version 3) (version 3) | ecosystem: Host-associated > Arthropoda: Insects >... | reverse complement strand
TTCATCTCCAACCCATACCATCAGTTCAGTATCCGTCTCAACCTCCTGCCCATCGACTAACATCCTGAAACCACTCTCAACTGGTGCAAGTCGGCCATCAGCAACGATACCATCGATTCGAAAAGTGAAATAAACGGAATGACCATCAAAAATGGCTTCCTCCATCGTCACCGTAACACCGTTGCTCTCAGCAGATATGGCTACCACCCCTACTAAATCTCCCATGCTATTGAACCGCCCCATCCCATGCAAATCTTCCCTTTCAAAAATCCCACCGATAATCGGGAGATGCTGTGCAACAGCAGGAAAGGTAAACCCAAAAATCGGGAAGCCAATAGCAATCATAGCAACGGCAGTCATTAATTGTTTTTTCCATCTACCAAGCGGCTGCCGTCCTGCTAATCCCTGCTCAACTGCGCTGTCAATCACTCTTTTCTTTTTAATGTCATCTAAGCGTTGCATTCAAATTCCTCCCTTACTAATTTCTGTGTGGCGTAAAAATTCGCCTTAACCGTGGACTCAGGCACCTCGATCATTTTCGAAATGCCATCAAACGTAAACCCTTCAAATGCCCTTAACTTAAAAATTTCCCGACTTCTTGAATCTAGTCCACCTACAAAATCACTCACTTCTCTTAACTCAGCTGCGTTTTGAGCCTCTTCAGAGCAACTGATTCGTAATTGATTAACTAATTCATCATCAAGATTTATTAGTCGATCTTCCTGATAATCTTTGCTGCGGTAATAATCTACAATTCGTCGTTTTGCTATGTGGTATATCCACGTGCGAAAACTTGATTTTGACTGGTCATAACGGTCAATTGACTGTAACATACTAACAAAAATTTCTTGGGTCACCTCAATCGCTGTTTCTTCATTACCAACCTGTTTAAAAGCATAACCATATATTTCATCAAAATAATGAGAGATCAAAGCATTGGCCGACTTTTTATGTCCTGATTGTTGGATCCGTTTAATCCAGTGTTTAGCTTGTTGATCCATGTCCATGGAATTACCTCCTTTTGTAGGCCTACACTTTGCTATTCGTAAATTTTTGCAAAATAGTTATGGAATTTGAAATTTTTATTTATTATCTCAATTTCAGATAGTCGTTTCAACAAAAACCATTAAAAAAGTTCCCTTGCACTTCGCGTACAAGGGAACCTTTTTCCGATCTTATTGCTAAGGCAAATCAACAACAACCGTCATTTCATGTAAAACCTCATATGCACGATCTACTATGTGATAAACAATGGTCTCTGCCATTTCATTGTCGTTTACCATATGTGACCTTACAATAACTGGTGTTAAGATGAGTTGTGTGGCATCAGGATGAGGAACGTCAAAGGACATAGCAACACCTGTTCTACCTGTTCCTATCTCAGAGCTATTTCCTCCTCTTAACTGGAGAGCATTTCCTAAGTTATCAACAATTTGCCACTCCAATTCAGTCCAGACGTGTTCGTTCTCACTTGCTATCTCAAACCCATCAAATCCACTGTCTACGTTGATTCCATCTGGAATCGTGTGGCTAAAATTAATTCGAAAACCTGCTATTGAAACGAAGCCGCTATAAAGCCTTATTTCGTATTCTTCATCATAAACCGTCTGAGCAATATCCAATGCTGGAAATAAATTCTCCCCTGCTGGGAATCTAAAAGTCCATCTTCCTTCCGATATAGCATGTGCTTCTTGATCTAAAAGATGAACCAAGTCTAAAAACACTTCAACCTCATCGGTCTCCTCTCTTATGTCATCGTACGCAGATGGACTTAACCCTAAGATAAAGTAGGCAGTATAATCATCCACAAGATAAAAATGTGAGAAAGAATTGGCAGGAAAACTAACATTATTTACAACCAACCTTATTCTGGTTAAATCTAAATCAAACATGTGAACTTCGCTGATCGTATCTTCACTTTCAATTAAAAAAGTCGCATAAACATGCTGCCCATCAAAGAAGGTCTCACTTAATGTGATCGAAACACCATCAGAGTATTGCATTTCACCAATGACTGTTGCATAATCTGACATCCTTGTCAGCCTTTCCTGTCCATGCAAATCTTCCCTTTCAAAAATCCCACCAATAATCGGAATATGCTGCGCAATGGCAGGGAAAGTAAACCCGAAAATTGGTGTTCCAATCATCAAAACCGCGGTTGCAATCATCAATTGCTTTTTCAAACTCGATTTTTTTACTCCTGAAACTTCCCGATCAGTAAATCCTTTTTCAAGAATCACCTCTTTCATCTGCTTTTTCTCAAAATCATTCAATCGTTCCATTTCACGCACTCCCTTCTTTAAATGCCTGCCGTATGAGCTTCTGCGTCCCATAAAAGCTAGTTTTTATCGTCGACTCTGGCATCCCTAATAGGCCCGCAATCTCAGCAAAAGTATAGCCATCCATCACTTTTAACTTAAAAATGTCCCGACGACCTTCTTCCAAACCATCGATAAACTTGTTAACCTCCGCGAGCTCAAGGAGATTATCTACGTTGGAGGCAGCTATCTCTTTACTTCCTAGATCGGCTTCCGATAGCTCCGCCAAGTTGCCTTCCCTACGTTCCTTTTTGCGATAGTAATCTGCCACTCTCCGGCCAGCAATGCTATAGATCCATGTTCTGAAGTTCGATTGGGATACGTCATAGTTATTAATGGATTGTAACATGCTAATAAAAATCTCTTGCGTTACATCTTTCGCCGCTTCTCTATTGTCTACACGGTTAAACACATAGCCAAATATTTCATCTAAGTAGTGAGAGATGAGTTTATCTCCGGCTTTTCTATCAGCAGATTGCTGAATTCGTTTGATCCATTTCTCAACTTTTTTCTCTACTTCCATTGCTAGATGACCTCCTTTTTTGTGCCTTCTATGGTGGTATTCGTCAAATAACCATCAAAAGTTTGCCTATTTTAAAATTTTCTAAAAAAGACCACAGGTTTTTAATTCCCGTGATCCTCTAGTTACTTTTCTGTTAACTCAATACTCTCAGCAAGTGTTCTGACGCGATAATCTTCTTTGTGCTCGCTCATTTGCAAATCGTAGCTTAAGTTGCCAAACACTTTGTTAATGATATCTACCCGTTTTCCGAGAAGCAGCAAAACAGGATTAAATAGGCAGGTGAGATGGATCTTTTTACCATGAACCGCAGCTATTTCTTTCACAAGCCCACTTGTTGTCACATAAGCTTTGTTTTGTGGAAAAAAGACGCCATCTTCTTGACCCTGTATCATCAACCTAATAAAGGCACAGAGGTTGTCAATGTGCAGCATGGAGCGTTCGTTTTCAAGTTTGGGAAATAGGGGAAGTTTCCTAGCTAACTTAGCTAGCTTTGGATAATTTCCCTTGGAACCTTTTCCGTAAATCATTGGTGGTCGGATAATGGCTATTTTGAAATCATCAGATCTTAATTTCTCAAGACCAAGTTCTGCTTGCCATTTGCTGTCGCCATAAAAATTAGCTGGATTTGGTACCGTATTTGCTGTAATGCGTTTCGTCTTTCCAATGGGTGAACTTTCACCGTAAACGATGATGCTACTCATAAAGATAAATTGCTTCACACCAGCCTCTTTCGCTTTTTTAGCCACATCGATAGCTAAGTCACAGTTGACTTTATAGTACAGCTTCTTTGTTTCATCCGTCGCATGCCCCGTATCAGAGTGGGCCAATCCAGCCACATGAAAAATCGTGTCATAACGCGAAAAATCTTCCTGATACCAGTGGATCCCATGAAGACCTATTTCATCGACGAGATATTCTTCTTGTTGATTAAATAACCACTCTTTTACTGCATTTCCAATGTAGCTACCAGCACCTGTTATCAATACGTGTTTCATTGGATTCATTCCTTATCGGTCATCGTTTTTCCCTCAACTACGCCATCTGCTTTTGCAACAGAAGTAAAGGTCAAGAAAAAGCATTTTAAATCAAATAACAATGACATTTTTTCGACGTATTCACCGTCGTATCTTGATTTCACATCAATCGGTAATTCATCGCGACCATTTACCTGGGCCCATCCTGTTAATCCTGGTCTGATGCCATTAGCTCCTACAACCTCACGTTTAGCAATTAGGTCGTCTTGATTATACAGAGCTGGTCGAGGACCGACAATGCTCATCTGACCAGCGACAATGTTAAAGAGTTGTGGTAATTCATCAAGAGAAGTTTTTCGCAACATTTTGCCTACTTTTGTAATATGTGCCTCTGGGTTTTCAAGCAAATGAGTTGGTTGGTCTTTAGGCGCATCGATTTTCATGCTTCGGTATTTAAAAATCATAAACTCTTTTTTATCTTTTCCGATGCGCCTTTGTTTGAATAAGATCGGCCCTTTTGAATCGATTTTGATTAGAAGGCATAGGAGCAGAAAAAGTGGTGATAAAATCACCACACTAATACTTGCTACAATTAAATCAATGATGCGTTTAAAGAAATGTCGATACACCCTGTTCACCACTCTTATTTACAGCACTCTTGGTTAGCAAATGCCACCAATTTTCCTGCTAAATCCTCAGACTCTCTTAGGCCATCTACAAATGCCATAACCTCACTTAAAGGTAGGGTTGCAACTCGCCCAACAAAGATTTTATCAAAAATATTTTTCTTAACCTCTTCGCCCGATAAAAGTAACTCTTCGTATAGTTTCTCTCCAGGTCTGATTCCTGTTTCAATGATTGGAATTTCTCCTTCTTCAAAGCCACTTAGAGTGATTAGCTTTTTAGCTAAATCGTAAATTTTAACGGATTTTCCCATGTCTAAAATAAACACTTCGCCTCCACGAGATAACATACCCGATTGGATAACTAAACGGCTCGCCTCTGGAATGGTCATAAAGTAGCGGGTCATCTCAAAATCAGTGATAGTGACTGGACCACCTTTGGCAATTTGCTCTTTAAAGAGTGGGATAACGCTCCCTCGGCTTCCTAATACATTTCCAAATCTAACGGCTGAAAACTTAGTTCCTTCTTCTGCTTTTCCAACTTGCTCACTTAATGCGGTCACAATCATTTCAGCAATCCGCTTCGAAGCACCCATGGCATTGGTAGAGTTAACTGCTTTATCAGTCGAAACCATCACAAACTTTTTAATTCCTTTGGACTTCGCTGCTTCTGCCACATTTTTAGTCCCATAAATGTTGTTTTTCACTGCTTCCATTGGATTGGCTTCCATCAGCGGCACATGTTTGTGAGCTGCTGCATGGTAGACAATATCAGGCGACCATTCTTCCATTAATTGGAAAATCCGACCACGATCTTTAACGTCAGCAATAATAGGGACAATGTTTATTGTATCTCCATATTGATCATTTAATTCACGATGAATCTGATAAATGGAATTTTCTCCTCGTCCAACAAGCAGAAGCGTATGTGGTGTAAATTCTAAAATTTGACGACAGATTTCTGAACCGATAGATCCACCAGCTCCCGTTACTAATACCACTTTGTTCGATAGTTCTGTACGCAACCCTGCTACATCAAGCTTTACAACTTCTCGCCCAAGCAAGTCACACACACTAACGTCACGTAATTTAGAGACCGAAAAGCCATGGGTAAGGATGTCTTGCACATGTGGCATACTATTAACGCTAACACCTAAGCTATTACACCTTTGAACAATGTTTTCTATCCGATCTGGAGATAAAGATGGGATCGCAATGATCACATGTTGGACCCTTAGCTCCAAAATAATCTTTGTGATCTTATCAAGAGCCCCTAAAACACGAACGTTATGAAAATACGTTCCCTTTTTACCCTCGTTGTCGTCGACAATTCCCACAACCGAATATTTTACTTCTTCTGTTTCTAAACTTTTAAACAAGACATTGGCTGCCTCACCTGCACCAACAACTAATGTCCGGACCATCAAGCCATCTGTTTTTTTCTCACTGTACATTTTTTGAACCACAAGAGACCAAGTAAATCGTGACATAAAAATCAATAGGACAGAAAATAAATAAGACAGAGCAATAAATCTTAATCGGATCAGTATCCCCAACCACTCAGGCATGTTTAAAGCACGGTTGATAATCAGATGCAAACCAAATGCGATTAAAAGGGTATACATGACACTGGTCAACGTGCTAATGTCAATGTACCGATTAATCCGCGAAAACACCTTGAACATTGATCCAATGACAACATAAAAAAACACCGTCATGATGTACGTTGGAAAATAAAGCAACAGACTTTCATTAACGTAGTGGGTCAAAAAGATATGAGAAATAGTAAAAGAGGTTGCAATTAATAACGCATCTGCAAGCCCTAGTACAATCTTTTTTAGATTTCGAGACATAACAAAATTCTCCTATCCTCATTATTAAAGTAGGATTCCCCTGCCCTATTCTTTTATTCTTTGATAGCATATCTCATGACAGCTACAATACTTCCAATTAAGCTGACCGTTATAGAAACAAGGCCGATATAAAAGCTAACGCTATAAATCAAAGAGGCTGGCGGAGCCAATTCAAAAATCGCCATGCTCCCGCTCATGCTATAGGTAACACTATAACCAATCATTGTAAATAAAATAGGAACAATCGCACCAATCGCACCAATGATTAATCCTTCAAAAACGAAAGGAAAAACAATGTGGCCAATGGATGCACCAACAAGCTTCATAATGGCTAATTCTTCCATTCTCGCATAAATCGTGACACGAATCGTATTTTGAATTAAAAAGATCGCAAGAATTAACAAAGCCGCAACAAATACAAATAAAATCGCACGAATCACCGTGGTGATCCCACTGATTTGTTCTGCCAAATCCGATGGGTTGATAACGTTCTCAATGCTATCGATCTCACTTAGGAACACACTTACCGCATCTAACGAATAGATGTCAGTCGTCTCGATTTCAAGGATATCACGAAGGTGATTTTCAATTCCTTCAAGCATCTCTGCTGCTGCTTCATTCCCCTCTGTGATCCTTTCAATAGCGGCTTGCTGAGCCATATAGCGGTCAATAAATTCGTAATCTTCTACGTGCTCATGAGCCGCAACCAACTCACTTACACGGTTGATTTCTGCCATTGATGTCCCTTCTTCAAACTCTACAATAAGCATCACTTGGCTTTCAACGTTACGGGTAATAATGTTTGCATTTTCCACAAAGATCATAACTGCCGCACACAGGCTTAGCGTAATGATTAACGTTAAAATCGAAGAAAAAGACATAAAAATATGATTCAACACGTTTTTAAATCCATCGCGGGTGAAAAGTAATAACTGATCTTTAGACACCATGGTAACCCATCACCTCATCTTGTACAACCATTCCTTGGTCAACTCTAATCACACGACAACTGTTATCAAAAATTAAATCGTAATTGTGTGTCGCCATCACAATGGTTTTTCCTTCTTGGTTCAACTTCCTTAAAATAGACAACACTTGAAATGAGTTTTCAGGATCAAGGTTTCCTGTCGGCTCATCCGCAATAATGATGTCCGGATTATTTGCAATGGCACGAGCAATCGCTACGCGTTGTTGCTCCCCACCTGAAAGTTGATTTGGATAGGAAAGAACTTTGTTTCCTAGACCAACCAGATAAATCACCTTCATGGCTTTTTTTCGAACCTCTTTTGCAGGTAAGCCGACAGCCTCAAGTGCAAAAGCAACGTTTTGATAAACCGTTAACTTCGGTAGTAATTTAAAATCTTGAAAAACAACCCCAATTTTACGTCGCTGTAAATGAGATTTAAAGCGACTTAACGTTGTAACGTCCACATTGTCAATGGTTAACTCCCCTGTTGACACTTTTTCTTGCATACTGATCATCTTAAGAAAAGATGACTTCCCCGCCCCACTAGGCCCAATCAAAAATACAAACTCGCCTTTTTTAATGTTCAAATTCAAATTATGGATTCCTGTTACGCCGTTAGGATATCTTTTACCTACATTCGTAAACTCAATCATATTTTCACCAACTTATTTTTTTAAACCGAGAACATTATACCATATTTTTTGACATTTTGTCACCTTTGATCCCTTTAAAACGTTTGACAACCAAAATATTTTCTTTCCATTTGTACCTAGACCAATGGATTCACCTTACGGGCTTATGTGCATATAATGAAAGGAACGATAAGAGGAGTGAGGGTTATGTTTGAAGCTAAAAAATTAACAATCGAAGGTTATGAATTCATCACCTATGTGGTGGAATTGCCTAAAACAACGCTATTAGTCGTAACAAATGACGTTGGTTACATCATGTGTGCAGCCGTTGACATTGACTTTTTTAATAACACACCTAAGCTACGCGATCGAGGCATTGTTGCCGGACGTGCAGAAGGGGTTCGAACCTTAGAGGAACTTCTTAGTGCACCAATGGCAAAACTAACGGTTGCTGCTAAAGAAATGGGCATTACAGAAGGAACCATCGGCCGCGATGCACTGGTCATTATGGCAAAGCAAGGCACTCAAGATTAACTTCTTGAATGCCTTGTTTTCTTTTAAAAGTCCTCTGGTGAATTAAAAATTTCTGCCATGGCCTCTTTGACCGTATCAACGCCAAGAACCTCAATTCCTGCTGGTGCTTTCCAGCCACCAAGGTTTTTCTTTGGTAGAATCACCCGGGTAAAGCCTAGCTTCTTAGCTTCCTTCACACGTTCTTCAATCCGAGATATCCGACGAATTTCTCCGGTCAAGCCCACTTCACCCATGTAGACGTCTCGGTTAGGCGTAGCCATGTCTTTATAGCTGGACACGATGCTTGCCACAATAGCAAGGTCCACTGCCGGCTCATCTACCTTGACGCCACCGGTTATTTTCACATAAGTATCTTGGTTTTGCATAAAGAACCCCATTCGCTTTTCTAACACGGCTAAGATAAGCGAAAGGCGGTTATTATCAATCCCAGAAGACATCCGTTTTGGATTTCCAAAAGAAGTTGGCGTTAAAAGGGATTGAATTTCAACCAAAATGGGCCGAGTTCCTTCAATGGCAGCCATGATCGAGGTTCCAGGTAAACCGACAGTACGATCTTCTAAGAACACCTCCGAAGCATTTTTAACTTCCGCGAGCCCTTCTTCCTTCATGTCGAAAATCCCAATTTCATTGGTCGACCCAAAGCGATTTTTAACGGCACGTAAAATCCGGTAAGTGTGATGCCGTTCTCCTTCGAAGTAGAGAACCGTATCCACCATATGTTCCAACAAACGCGGTCCCGCAATGTTACCATCTTTTGTTACGTGACCGACAATAAAGATTGGAACGCCACCAATTTTAGCAATTTTCATTAGCCAAGACGTACACTCTCTTACTTGGGTCACACTCCCTGGCGCTGAAGACACCTCATCTAAATAGATGGTTTGGATGGAATCGATGATCACAAACTGGGGCTTCATCTCTTTAATTTGTCCTTCGATTTGTGCTAGGTTGGTTTCTGAATAAATGTATAAGTTCTCGTGCTCAGCCTTTAAGCGTTCAGCCCGCAGGCGAATTTGTTTCGACGACTCCTCCCCTGAAACGTACAACACTTTGATCCCTTTAGCAGCTAAGTCGTAAGCCGTTTGAAGAAGTAAAGTCGACTTCCCAATCCCTGGCTCTCCCCCCAACAAAACGAGGGATCCGTTCACAATTCCACCACCAAGGGCGCGATTTAACTCGCTCATGGAAGTTTTGATGCGTGCCTCTTCTGTTGTTTCGATTTCTGTAATTTGAACGGGCTTGCTCATTTGATTTGAAAACGCCGATTGCGCTACTTTTGGCGCTTTTTTATCGGCCTTTAACTCTTCCACCATGGTATTCCATGCCCCACAACCAGGACATTTCCCTACCCATTTAGCCACTTCGTTTCCACAGTCGCTACAGAAAAAGATGGTTTTTGATTTTGGCATAATACAAATTCCTTCCATTTTTAAGTTTGTCACAAATTAGACGTAGTGGCTTCCAATCGCTCTTTCATCGCGAGGAAGCTCATGCGTTGGCAACCGTAGATCGTGCGCAGAGCACGAACTCATTGCCTCCTCCTCGTTAACGACGGGAACGCTCTCGACTACTTTGTAGATCAAAGAACGCATCCAATGATTGGCGTGCAATGGTATTGGCAATGTTCACCGAAACAGTGGTTCCCCTTACTTGGCTCTGGGGAACCATCACAGAAATAGCCACTTGTGGGTTGTCGGCAGGTGCATAACCGATAAACGTTCGATTTAAGACAATCGTCTCACGTTCATTAGAATCTCGTACAACTTCACCTCGAGCATTTCGCAAAAGGTCTTCAGCCGTTCCGGTTTTTCCTGCTGGATTATAATTTGTCCCACGGAAATAAGAGTAAGCTGTTCCCCTAGGATGTTGCACCGTGTTGATATGCCCTTGGTTCAAGCGATTCCATTGCTCGTTCGTTAGCTCCACACTGTTTAGCAAGTTGGGTTCAAAAGGTCGTACCAATTGCAGGTGCTCGGTGTCTGATCCTGGCATGTAAATGTCTCTGATCGCTTGCATCTGGTAACGGTCCCCTCGGGTGGCCATCACACTGGCAAACTGAACCATTTGCATGGCCGTATAAGTGTCCGCTTGCCCAAAGGAAAGTTGCACTAGATTGAAAAAATCTCGAGGTACTGGTAAGCCAGTGCTTTCATGTTGTAAATCAATCCCGGTACTACTGCCTAAACCAAGCTGCGCAAAGTAATCTCGATAAGTTTGCCAAACGCCGTAATCCCAGCCTTCCAAGGACATGCCGTCAGAAAAGCCGTGAATCCCCATCATTTCCATGGTTTGACGAACAAAATAAATGTTGCTGGACTCGCCAATCGCACGAATGTCGTCAACTGATCCTAAATCCCGCCACGAGCGAAGAGGTGGGCTGCCTCTAAACGTAATCGAGCGGTCGTGTCGGCTTTGGCCCACCGTCGTTCCTCCTGTGTGGTAACCAACCATTAAGCTGGCCCCTTTAATGGACGACCCTGGTGTGCTTGCTGCTTGGAAGGTCCCCATCGGATGGCTAACGACTCTCAGAGTACCGTTAGATCTTTCCTCGATCACCATACCCACCATGGCTAGCACTTCCCCTGTGTTGGGGTCGGCCAAGACCACGTAAGCTTCCCTTACGTGACCCTGTCCCCCACCTGAGCGTCTAGCACTTAGTAAAGCATCGCCTACAATGTCTTCAATCATCACTTGTAACTCACTATCAATGGTTAAACTGACTTGAAAGCCAGGCATCCCTTCTGCTAGTAATAACGGTGGAACGCCTTCGTCTAAAAAGTATTGGGATTGGAAGCCGGATAAGTAGCTTTGATAGCTTTGCTCAATGTTAGACGTCCCCACACGAGCATTCGGTGCATAGCCTTGACTCAAAAAATGGTTTTGTCGTTCCAGTGGAACTCCTTGTTGGTGATTGGTTACCGTTCCAAACATCGGATTTCTTCCCATATCACTCGGGTATTCACGCACCCAATCGACACCAACTTCGATCCCTGGTAGATCCATTAAACGCTCACTCACCCGAGCTATTTCATCGTCGGTGGCATCTTCTTTAATGATGTTGGTGGTCATCCCTGCACCTTGGTTCATGCGAACAAAAATCGCATAAACAGCTTTTTCTTCGCTTGTTAAGCTTGCGATGTGTTCATCTGTGATTTCTTCGACCATCAAAGCGTGCAATTCTGAATTGCTTAGACCTACTCGATCTGCTGCTGGGATTAAATCGCGTGTATAGTATGGATTCTGCATAATAAATAAGTCTTGTAAATCACGATCGGTTAATTCAGAGTAATCCATTTCGATTAACTCTGCGAGACCTTCTGCGGTTTCTAACATCGCCCCAACATACGTGTTTGGCACATGACGATAAGTAATAACATTGACTGATGCGTTGGTAACCAAAGGTTCCATGTTTCGATCAAAAATAACCCCGCGTGGTACATCACGGCGCAAGTTCGCTGTGGTCGTTAAGCCATTAAAGGCAATAAAATCCTCTGCATAAACCACATGTAACAAGTAAACCGATGAGAGCATCGTAAAGCATAAAAGGATGGTAATCGCCTTTAATAAGTGCAAACGAAAAACAGGTAGTTTTGCTTTTTCCGCAAACCTCCGAAACATGACTTTTATTGTCCCTTTAAGGTCGTTTGGCACTTTCTTTGATCCTTTAGCTTTAGCCAATTTTCCTTTTTTCTCGTGCTCTTCTCTTAAGTTTTTAATTTCCATTTGTCCATCACCATCTAACGTCTTGTCAACTTCTCTTAATTATAGCACACAGAACTCCCTCTTAACAACACCATATCCCAACTTAAGCCACAGCTATGTCGTGGGAACTTTACGCTCAAAATTAATCAAAACGATTCCCACAGCAACAAGGATCAACGAGATCAAAACAACAACCAGATCCAACGTCCCACGGAAGAAAACAAATGAAATTAACACACCAAAAATAGGAATCGAAAATTTATAAACGCTGACCTTGGAAATATGGTTGTGTTTTAAAATGGCAGACCAGGTTGTGAAAGCAGCAGCCGAAATAAAGCCTAAATAGACAAGAAGTGGCGTCGAAATCCAAGTGAGTGTTAATTGAGGTGGTCCCGAAAATACAAGTCCTAAGCCAATTAAGAGCATCGATCCCAGTAAAAGCTGATATCCTGCTATCGCGTAAGGAGACAGGCTTCTTGCAAGTTTCTTCGTATAAACACCCGCTACCGCTGATAATAACATGGACATAATCATAAACCCTTCACCGGTAAAGGAAAACGTCCCGGAAGCACCACCGTTCAAAATAACAATACCAGACATCCCTAAAAACAACCCTAACACCTTCCTACTCGTTAAACGATCGTCTTTATAAATAAAATGGGCAATGATAACCGTAAAAAAAATCCCAGTTGAGGCTAGAATCGAAGCATTAGCCGGGTGGACCGTCCGCATACTTAAAAAGAAAAACACATATTGACCAAAGGTCTGTAATAAGCCTAAAATCGCAATTTTCCCAAGTCCTTTCACCTCCACCCTCATTTTTTTCCCTGTAGCGATGGCATAAGCAAAGATTAAAGAGGCGGCGATCATAAATCTAATGCCAGCAAACAAAATAATCTGAAAGGTATCTTCTAAATTGACACGCAACAAGTCATAACTAGCAGCCACTGCCGGAAACGCACTCCCCCATAAAAAACAACAGAACAACGTCGCTAAAATCACAACACTTCGCCTTTTTAGCACACTTTGTTTTCCTTTTTGAGATCCACTTTCTACTGCCATGTTCCGACATCCTTCCTGTAAATAACTGCCAATGATTGTATCACTATTTTGATCCATTAACAATCCGTTCATAAAGAATTCGGTCTCCCTCTAAGCAACCTTCCATGGCTTTCTTGATCTCAGGAAGTTCAAAATATTCAAGTTGATTCCCTCGCTGTTTAAGTACGCCAAATTTGACCAGCCATCTCAAATAAATCTTCACTTGAATCGCTACTTCTACTCCTTTAAAAAACTCGTATTCGACCACCAATAATCGAACCATTTCCTGAATCTTAACTGTATCGCCGACCTTAAAATGTTTCAGCAAAATCATGACCACATACATCTGCCAAACAAATAACGGCTTCCCCATAGCTCCCCCAGGAACTGGCCATCCCACAATAGGTGGTACCATCGCTAAATTAAAGCCACGCAATAAGCACTGTTCCACTAACTTCATTTCAGACTTTGATCCACGCACCCACCCTTTTCGCCTAAACTGTTCTTTCACCCCCAACCAAGAAGCATCCAGCCATACCTTCCCTTTAGTAGACCTCAACACCTCTCCTAAAGATAGATCAGCCAATCGCTTGTTAACCGCCTGACAATAAACCACTCTCGTTGATAAAAAGATCGGTTGCTCGAAGAGGGTCATCCGAGCCCTTTGTGTACAAAAATGAAGGTATTTATCCAGAACCCTTCCTTGCATAACAGCTGGTAATCGATAGCAATTTTTTTTCTGGGTGACCGCTCCTAAAAAGACCCAAACCACCGTAATCCCAATTTGCTCATAATCATCGATTCTTTGCTTAAACTCCAGATCACTCATGGGGCTTTTCTGTACTTCAAAAACATATCTCCTTCCTTGAAACTCAAAGTAGACGTCTGCAATCCGATCAATGTCTATGAAACGTCGTTCCACCTCTACCGGCACATGATGCTCACGTAACCATCTAGCCAACGCCTCTTTCACTAAACGATGCGCCGCACTTTCTGGTTGCCAATTCCGCTTCTCTTCTCCCACATGTGCAAAATGCGCTTTTTTCCGTGCCCCATTTTTAAACACAACGTCCTTCTTACATGTGAAACAGGTGTATCTTGCTCGTCGATTTAAGTGAGCAATTTCATCACGCGTTAACCGACTTAAATCAATTAGGTCATCTCCTAGCCATGCTCTTTCCATCGTTTCACCTCCTAGATAAAGTTTAGTAAAAGACAAGTAAACAGTAGCAAATGCCGATTACTTGGCTTTTACAGACCATTTTATGTGTGCGAAAGCCAAGTAAAAGTCGAATATTCACCTTTACTTGGCTTTTATAGATGAAATTAGCTGCTTAAAAGACAAGTAAAGAGCAAAAATAACAATCAGTTGGCTTTTCAATTCATACCTCGTCAAACCTCCCCAATGGTGATGAGCTTCGCTAAATTCACAAGTCCCCCTACTAGTTATATACGCATAAAGCTGAGCTTAGCGAGCTTGCAAGTTTAGCGCGCCAGTGAAGCTCGCAAACTTGTTTGCTTTAGCTGAACAAGTACCCTTGGGGTGAAACTTATCCCTTTAGGGGGAAAAAGGTGCAAAGACTCCGCTTATGCTATATACAAACATTACCCCTATACCTTTATATACGCAGAAAAACAAAAAAAACCTGCTAAATTTAGCAAGTTTTTTTGATGAAAATGTTTTCCTTCTGTCGATTCTTACTCCCGCTCGTCATCAAATAGAAACCAATCAATGGCATCAG
>Ga0136643_10008643_pt1 | contig 14911 bp, 10 predicted proteins | sample TergutLab28metaG_FD_96883 | JGI IMG/M metagenome (GOLD analysis project Ga0136643, IMG submission 96883) | Labiotermes labralis P1 segment gut microbial communities from Petit-Saut dam, French Guiana - Lab288 P1 (version 3) (version 3) | ecosystem: Host-associated > Arthropoda: Insects >... | reverse complement strand
CATAAATCTTATAAACACTAATACTCTTTCGGATGTAAACCTGATGATGGCCGGAATATGCCGAAACATGTAGTTGTTATCATCCTCTAATAAACATCATTAGAGATATTTGTTGTGTTATTGACTAGATACCTGTACCTATTTATTTATACACGCAACGGGGATGGCACATTTCAGGACTGTTGAATTTCACATTTCTCAGATAAATGGCGGTTTTAAATTGCATTCTACATCTCAGGGGTGTACAAACTTTCCAAAAATCTAGGAGCCACCTCAAAAGTGTGACAGGCAGCAAGTTCCACGTTGTGAACCCACAAATATTACTCGCCACGGCGATCGGGTGCCGGGGATTTGTGTGCGTCTGCTATATCGCTTCAGAAGACACGTTACAATATCAGCAAAATACAAGGCTAAAGGATTCCAGCGCGTTATCCTTGACACTTAGAGCAAGCGAATGATTTAATGATGACACACCGCTACAACTGTTTCCTGGAAACGAATACAATCCATTTACAACCAACATGCATGACCGAAGGGCAAAATACGGCCACATAACCTTTTTAGTCTAAAAAGGCATTAAAAATAGTAATTCATATTTGACATTTTCTGTGTTGCCCAGGTGTTATGTGGCATTTCCATCCATGGCTTTAGAGAAGACACATCAAAACTTTATGCATTTTTCACGTTCGTTTTATGAATTTTCCATTGATGTAGCTGAATTCTGTACTATGATAAATTCGGGCAATATTCTAACCTACCTTGTCATTAATATCCTTGAACGGAAATTGATGGTTTTAACTTTACCAATGGATTTTTTCCCGGTTTATTGCATAACCTTTTCGTCAATGGCATTGGAGCTTCCATCTTTAAAACTTCATGCAGGCTTCCCATTTATTATGGAAAATGTAACAGGGGGAAAAAAAAGTTCATTTTTCGTGTTCAGTTTATTACTTTACCTTTTGTTGGCTTCAAAGCCTGTGCAATTATAAGCAATTTTATGTTTCAGCTGTTCTGTATGAAGTTTGTTTCCGGTATATTGTAATTTACATATTTAAAACTTCATTAAGTCGCCATTATGTAAGTTCAGTGTTTGTTTACTTTCCCCCTGTGGTAATAATGTCGATTTTATTCAAAGTATTTTCGAGTACAAATACTCCCCGGTTTGCTACAGGGTTCCGTTCATACATCCACATCTTAAGCTAACGATCTCGTGTCATATCTTATAAACACAAATCTACTGCCCACCGGTACACCAGTCAAATATAAACAAGATCAGACTCCCAAACACCGTACTGCGTGCACAAAAAAGCAAATTTTTATAATTTTCTGCTGAAAGGAGCCTCCTCCTTGTTGAAAGCCGCTTTTGCCATGGCAGTCCGGATTCGATTTCAGGCGTATACCTTGGATCTCATTTTGCCAGGCTAGCTAGGTAGTTTAAATACTCATAACTCACAATGTTCCTGACCTATCACAAACTGTAATGGTGATGGCTGTCTGAAGACTCTCATTTTCTTTTTCTTGTGGCGCTGCGGCCTAACGCAGGCTATGGCCTCCTCATGCATGAGGTTTCTCGATCACACATAATAACTCACCACAGTCGGTAGGACTCCTCTGGACGAGTGATCAGCCCGACGCAGAAACCTCTACCTTACAATACACAACACTCAGAAGAGATAGAAATCCATGCCCTCGGCGGGATTCGAACCCATAATCTTAGCAGGCGAACGGCCGCAGACCTACGCCTTGAATGGCGTGGCCACTAAGACCGCCAAGAATCTCATTACCTTAGTCTTTTCCACATTCCATAGCGTCTTCCATCTTCAATTATACTACCAATGTTTCCCTGTAATATTGTTAGTTCACGAAATGTTGGGACTGCTCGGAGCTGAACGACGGTTTGCACTCTTAATGGTAGACGATATTTTCAGTCTTGAGAGCTTTTTTTAGACACTTCCGTTTATGTATTTTGTGTCACAATGTGAACAGAGTAGCTATTTGCGTCAGAGGTTTATTGTCATTGGAGATAATAACTATAGCTGCTGTTAGAGAAATGTAAGGAGATATCTAAGTTGTAAGTTAAGTTGGAAACTGATATGTCATTACCTGGAATATTTCTTGGACAGTCGCTGTTGTTTGCCGTTAGGCAGGCGCTTACAGTTTCAGAAGGTACGCTTCCGTAAAAAAACAACTTTCTTGCTTGCACCCACATTTTAAGCACAGAATATTGACATTTCATTTGTGAACTGCTAAAACACAAAACCCTCAACGGACTTACTACAGACGCTATCGTCCACAATGATCCGTCTTGTCTCCCTGCCAATCGGAGGTTATTCTGCGACGCCTGCCACACCAATCGGCGCAAAGTTAATCCATTGTGGTAGGTGGAGCGGTTGGGGGATCTAGGCGCAGAGCTGGCACGAAATAATGGAACGACGGATTCCTTCATCTGGGTCTTAATAGGGAAGTAGTCAATGAGATTGTGACACGCACAAAGCAGTATTATCATTAAGATTAATTAAAGTTCATATTCTACCACACAGAAAGTGACAATTGTTTACAGTATCGTGACGTCACATGAACTGTCTTGTAGCAGGCAGCTATTCACAGAGGAAATTTCCTTTCTCTCGCTGCCTTATTGATTTCAGCCGCATCCATCACTCTCAACGTGTCTCTAAGTTGTTTGTGAATGTAACATGTTATAAACACCTGTACCTTAATGAGCTAAGGTCAGGTACGCTGATAAGGTCTTCTGGCCTGAATACAAGTAAGATGTCTTATGTACGAACATTGCAGTGTTATTTACCTCTTCCTTCTATGTAAGTGTGATATATGTTCCTGTGTCGGCACTACAGTAGGTGCAGAAACTATCCCAAACAGATATATATATATATATATGTAACACCTATGAATAAGGAGCAACAGTAAATCTTGAAAAATACACAAATTTTTTCAGGCACTATTTTTGTAGAATATAAACAAAAGTACTGCCACCACGCAAGACATATTTTGGTTTCTGCCCCGACAGCTATGACCAAATTTGGTGTGAAGGAAGAGGAAGCGTAAAAGCCATGGAAGGAAAAGCTCAAGAAAGAAACACAGAACCTAAAAAATTAAAAGGACTGCAAGATGTCCACTTTCTTTTGGACAGGCTATTTCCCGCTTCAAAATTACTCCCTCTTGCATTGTCTAGTTCATACAGAATTTGAGGCAGTATTTATTGTGTGCTACACATTGCAGGGAACTAATTCTAAGTACATATGCATCTAAAGAGCGGACACAAAGTCTCTGTGCATGAGAATGAACTCTGTTAATTATATGTTTTATTTTTCTGGACACAGGTGTCAATCACGCTGTTTATTGGAACATGCTACAGATGTGGTTTCTTGCCACATCTGCGTGAGACAGTTCTCAAAGCAACAACAAGCCAGCAAAAAGAAAGTGCACCACCATATTATGCTGTCCCAGGCACAGAATATATTGGCAACAGATTCAACTGACGACGGGTTGGATACGGATATGGCCCAGCGTCCCCTAAGTCCAAACCTACAACACGTGGCAATTCGTTTTGGGGCACTGTGGAAGAAAACGTTTCCCACATCCGATTAACAAAATTCGAAGACGTAAGAACAGCTATCAGAAAATCCTTTAGTGACTTAGTGACTTCCAACTGTCAATATGCAAGATATCCAAAGAACATGTGCGAAAAATTAAAATATGTGCGGAGAATGGAGGGAAGCACACAGATAACTTGTGATTAGCAGACAACAGGAACTTCGTGGCCCCCCCCCCCCCATGGCGCAACAGCCCCTGGTGGGCAAGGGCCTCCTAATTATCGAGACTTTACGATTACACTCAGACAAACCACACTCGGTAGGGCTCATCTGGACGAGTGATCAGCCCGACGCGGAAAACTCTACCTGACAACACACAACACTCACAAGCGACAAACATCCATGTCCACCGGCGGGATTCGAACCCACAATCCCACCGAGCGAGCGGCCGAAGACCCATCTTTGTGGCCACTCTGAACAATTGTAGATGGAACAGACATCACCACGGGGAAATAGACGGCATCTGACAAGCATCCTGTGAAAAGTAAACTAGCCTTCATTTTTTTCCCATTTTCGTGTGTTCTTTCCTTTCGTCTACATAACCAGGCTGAAAAAATCTCGGCAAGTCTCACACTGCAACAACATGGCTCAGCTTCAGTCTTGTGTAGCCTAAAATCAATAGGCCTGTGAGAGATTAAGCCAGTATTTTTGTTATACACAAATGATACAACCGATTTAATTTTTTGAATTAACCATTTAAACCTAAAGTAGGAGTTTTCCTTTTGTTACGCAGTGGGGTAAATTACGAGTCTAATCGATAAGAATCGATTCACTCTCCTGCAACCTAATTTGCATTCAGGTAACCTTCGGTATGGCAACATAGTTTCCCACAGCGGATTAGAGTCTATTCACTGTTAGTAGCCTTATGTCACTTACATTCTCTTGAACTGAACCAGACGAATTTCGGAGAATCATATACAATTATTCATGACATTACACACCATCACTTAAACCACAACCATTTCATTAGCACGCGTAGTACTCTGATAAGTAGATATGTCGTTAGTATTATTGTGTGAATGTGGGTTACATAAAGACGATATTAGTTCTGATATTATTCAGGAGGGGTGCCCACAACGTGACGCGTGAGCAGCCAGCGGCACGCGCACGTAACCGATGGGTCTCGTGTTGGCTGTTATTCTTTCAGGCAGTGAGCAGTGTTGTTAGACAGACGTGGCTCCTGCCTAAGCTGCCACCTAACGTGCGGCGCCCGAAGCTCGTCTAGCTGGCCACCTCTTGAGCTTCGAATAATGAAGTGATTTGTGTAATAAGTGGAAATTATTTGGCAGGAAGCGGTTGTGACCTAATTGATATGACTCGGTATTTGATTGCAATAATTGACAACATCTATGAAAAGTTTTTGTAAGGTGCCCCCCCCCCCACTTCACCCATCGGTAAGTGTAACCAAGCACATCTCGAAAATAAGCCTGTCCAGCTACTGCTAAACCAGCATGTTCAGTAATGTTCTTAACTTAAAATCCGAACAGAACACAGAATATTGTGTGATAATTGAACGGAATGATTGACACATGAACTTACCAGTTCTCGGACATGTACTGGTGTTTCCCATCACAAAGCTGTGAGTTCAGTAATGCGTATAAATACTGATTTTAATCAAAACTCTAATTGCTTTCGCTTTACAAAGTTTAATTGCCCCTCTTTTTGTTGATGTGGCATTTTACAAGCGCGAAACAGCAACCGAGGTCATTTATATTCATTTCGAACTGTTAATTTATTCACAGTTGAACTGAAGGTTGTCAAAGTCATGGAATCAATGGTTCTACCTCCTGGCACGAATTCGGGGATTTCCGAGTTCGATTCTGTGCACAAACAGAGGCTATCCGCAGTAATTTTGTGCTTCGCTCATTCTCTGTAATCAAGTGAGGAGACAGTAATTTAAAACGGACAATTCTACCGGCCTTCGCACATTTCTCTGAGTCATCTTTCACAACTTCCCGTAAATCAATGCTGTTTAACTTACGTAGGCAAAAAAACTTTGTTGAAAACGCCGACAACTGTCGTGACAAGGAGCGTAGGTGCTTACATACATACATACATATATAACGTACACACATACATACTTATACATATACCCACATACAAATATACATATGTACATATAATACAAACATATACATATGTGTGCATATGTACATACATACATACACACATACATATATACATACATACATACACACATACATATATACATACATACATACATACATACACACATACATATATACATATATATATTACGTACACCATACATACATACTTATACATATACCCACATACAAATATACATATGTACATATAATACAAACATATACATATGTGCATATGTACACACATGCATACATACATACACACATACACACACACATATACATACATACATACATAGGATTACAGATACCGCAATAGCTCAGTCGGTATTGCGACTCGCTACGGGCTGGACTCTTCGGCGATCGAACAACAGCGGTGGTGAAATTTTCCGTTCCCGTCCAGACCGGACCCACAGCCCACCTAGCCTCCTGTAGAATGGTTACTGGTTCTTTCCCGGGGGGTAAAGCAGCCAGGGTTTGGTGTTGACCAGCCATCCCCATCTAGCGCCGAGGTTAAGAAAAGAGTACAGCTGTACCTCTACTCCCTCTGTGGGTCATTACCGTCTATTCTAGGGTGAACTTTACCTTTCTACATATAGACATCGCAGGTCGTGTCTGTCTACACCACAAATATCTGTAGATCTCAAACTATATCGTTCTTCAGAGCTGCACTAATATTCATCTAAGCTGTTCATGTGTCCAGACTCTAACAGAAGAAGACGTAAAAGAGGGCGAAGAGGTAAGCCCCAAAGCATTAAATCTGCGGCCCTAGATATTGGACTCATGCCCAGTTCCACGCCTCGTCAGAGTAGAAATAAGTCCTCAGTACCAACCGGGGGCAAGACTATAAAGGACCCAACACTTCTACCGAGAATTCAACCATGGTGATCACTTTTTCAGCCAGTCGCTTTGTTCTCAGAGGCCTGTTTCCAAGGTGAATTGTGGTCCAACAATTGCAATAAGATGGTACAATATCCACACTTCAGAACGTATTCTCCGTCCCTGTCGTTTGAAGTTCCAAAATTGTATCTAGCAACGGTTATCGCAATTTTAACTCGTATAATTTATTCGCATTATTCCTGAGCATCCACTCTTCCGTAAGAATGACAGAATATGGACATTTCCTGTCGGCGGTACCAAACCATGAGGACAGTCAGGTTTAACATTCTTGCAATATGAAAATCGTGGTAAAAAGGAGCGAAAAATATTTAACTATCTGTTTGCAACTTTCCACGCTACTTGTGAGATTTATTGATTCTGTAATCCGCCTTAGGACATGTCCACAGCCTATTCAGAAGCGAGTTCGCCACCGAGTGCGATTTCTTGCAATTTGCAGTATTCTCCCGTTTACTTAAGTTCATTCAGTAGCCGCTTAGGTCTTCTTGTTCCTCTTCCCATCACTTCTATCCTTCCTTCTCTCTTGCTTTCAATTATGTGTTTTAGAAGACAGTTCTTATGTAGGATGTTAGCATTCCTTCTTTTATTGTTGCATGTAGGACATATCTGTCCTCCTTGACTCTTTGTAATACATCTTAATTCCTCACAAGATCGGTCTAACTGATCTCCATCTGTCTCCAGCACCACAATTCAAAACTTTACACGTATTTCTGATCTACTTTCCGAAGTGTCAAAGTTCCATCACCAAATAAAACTATGCTCCAATTGTAGCACGATGACACCATCGGAAGTTGAATCCGCGGCCTTCCAGCTTGTAACGCAGTGCCTCAACGAAGTGCGCCACAGCGTGTTTACTTTATTTCACAGTACATAAGCAATACGCGATTTCCTCCTTCGTCAAATTACTGCTTGTGCTGTAAGTTTAGCTGTAGTTTCGACAATTCTCTACCAGCCCGTGCAGGTTGCTAAACTCTTGCCGATCGGGTATTCTGCGATTACCAATCTGCAGGTAGCATTCTTCTGTAGCATTCTTGCATTTCCCATTACACTATTAAAGAATCAAATATAGCTGTACTCAGTAGGTGTAAAAGTGAGCACTGTTACTGTATGGGAAGATGTTAGCTCTTAGTTATTAATAATACAAAAAAAACTCCATGAGAATATGCTGAACACATGAAAGTTAAAGATCTAATCTCGATAATAACAAATCATTGCGTGTTAACCTTGACAACCACTAAATGAATTCCGACAAAAGCTTCGTATGTAAATGTTTACAATTCAGTGAACAGTAAATAAGCAAGTAAAGTAGCATAACTAATTTTCAGTAGCGCCGATCCCGGTGGTCGCGCGGTCTAATGCGTGGGTCTGCGGCCGTTCGCTTGCTGGGATTGCGGGTTCGAATCCGACCGGGGGCATGGATGTCTGTCTCTGGTTGAGTGTTGTGTGCCGTCGGGTAGAGGTCTCTACCAGGGGGCCGATCACTCGTCCAGAGGAGTTCTACCGAGTGTCGCGTGTCTGTGGGTGAGCTGGAAACCTCAACAATGAGACGGCCTGGGCTCGAGTTTGTCTGTGGCACCACAAGATGGAAACATTTGCAGCAACAAAAATTACAGTGCGTATCCAAAGGCAAGTTGTTAGTAATTTAAGCGGATTTGTTAAAGTACATTGAAGAAGCAATGTATTGCCTTGATTTTCAGTGACTTAGTTACATATTTACAGCTGTTAATTATGGTGTATCACAGGGCTTTGGTGGGGAAAGCTGAAGGAAGGAGACCACTTGGGAGACCCAGGCATAGATGGGAGGATAATATTAAGATGGATCATCAAAAAGTGGGATGTGGGGGTATAGACTGGATCGAGCTGGCTCAGGATAGGGACAGGGGGCGGGCACTTGGACTGCGGTAATGAACCTTCGGGTTACATAAAATGCGGGGAATTTCTTGACTAACTGAAAACCTGTTAGCTTCTCAAGAAGGACTCTGCTCCATGGAGTAAGTAAGCAAGTAAGTAAGTACGTAAGCTAGTAAGTAAGTAAGTAATAATGGTATATCATGCATTCCTTTCTCACAGAAAATAATACGCATATTAAACCACGATAACTTCTGATGTGTCACGTGTTGCTACCTGAACATGCCCATTATTTCGTGTTTTTTCTCTGGTCTGTGTCCATTAATTACACCAGTGCCTGTCATATCAGTGTCGCATTATTTGTAATAACCATAAACACAGACTTCGTGATTAACATTCCGGACATGTTTATCTCACATGCTAGAACACAAGTAATTAGAAGCATACGCTTTAGTAAAACCTTTGACGCACACAAAACAGATCGTAACTTGGCATAATACGGTGACAAAAAGACATTGCAATGTACGTACGTCGAATGATGGACGAGGACGAGGGACGGTAGTGGGTCGCCTGTGCAAATGTGTTTTAAAACTCAACGTTACTGCAAACTCCATACAAAAGCACGGTTCTTGAAATGCTATTTGTCGATCAGCCGGTCAATAAATGCCGCGATTTATATAGAACCCAAAGGCTCATTACCATGATTACACGAAAGCCTATTTTGAGCAATATTAACCTTTTAAATCCTATCGGTTTCTTTACGTACCACCAGGTTTAAAATTCCAAAATTCTACAAGATGCTCACTTTGCGTTCAGTGTTGTGTACGGACCTCAAAACAGACAGCGACTTTTGCTTTATACATCATTAACTGACTGGTTTTTATACCGTGGTGGAAAGTGTTTACAGCGCGGTACGGACTGATTCCTCGTAAAAAGGAGATTATGTTTAGTCTTTAAAGAGTTAATTCAGTCTATCAGCTCACCTGATTAATCTCCTATCTACAATTGCGTTTCCCCAAATGGCTTCTTCGTTTCAGATTTCCCGATTAAAATGTCATCCACCTTCATTTGATTCGTATAATAACTTAAAGAGCTCCATAAACCAGTTCTCTTCCATTTCCCCTTTCCTCTTTTCTATAGGTGCAAAAATTCTTCCCAGCTCTCTAACCTCTATCATTCACCAGTAAATGTAAAATTTACTTTATACTATCGGTCACAAATTATGCCGAAAATAATAACGATACAGAACACAATAATGTTCATGTAACGCACATAATATGGTCACATTTAATAAATACATAATTTGTGTGCGTGTTGGTTTGTGTGTGTGTGTGTGGGTGTGTGTGTGTGTGTGTGTGTGTGTGGGTGGGTGTGCTATCCAATCTATCGTCCATAAATGTCTTTAAATTAATCCAGTACATAATACTCGCATAAGAACTCTGCGAGACGGCGTACACTAATTACGGGTTCTTAACTAAACGTAAGTTCAATAAGTAAATGAAAATAACACATTGACTACAGATGTGCTTCATTTTCAACCGTTATTTTGTACAGAACATTACCATGAAGGCTTAATACCGCATCCAATGTCGCGGCCATGGCTGTAGAAGCCTCTGATTTGTATTTCGATCCACAAGGCGACAACTCTGAGAGATTTTCTCCGGTTTTCTCAGCCAGTCGAAGCCCCTTTCTTCAGCAACTCTTTAAACAGCGGACGTGCGACTCCTAGCATAGTTCTCCTCCAGTTAACTCTTTACGTAAATAGTTAATGAAGTGTCGCGAAATATATCAAGAATGTAGAAATCGCCCCAATGTTTCATGACGGACAGCGCTCTGCTACATCCCTTGTATTTGCTTAACGCGGGTACGGTCAACGCAGAATCGGTCTGGCCCACGTTCTGTGCGGAACACGACTGCAAGTTACATCCTTTTTAAGTTTGTAATAATTCTGTTGTCAAACTTTCCGGGCTGTAAAGGCTAGGATATTTGCGAAAATAGTTAAGAACTTTTAAAATACACCGTCCTATATTCGTCCTTACAATGTTGACCAACATTTCAGACCGTATAAAATTTCCTGTATCTTTAAATTTCCAAACATTATACAGGGCGCGTAAAAACAACGGAAAGTAATGAATGGATGATGTACGGAAGAACGAAGGAAGAAAGGAAGGAAGGAAAATAATTCGAACAAAGCACGAAAGCAAGCGAAATAAAACTGACATTGCATATAATGTATGTAAAAGGTAAAGGTAAAGTGATCCCGTTACAGGCCCGGTGTGGCCCAGAGGGTGGGTAGAGGTATAGCTCTACTCTTCCATGACCGCGGCACTAGAAAGGGGTGAGTGGCCAGCAGCACGTACCGGCCGCTATTTACACCCGGGAAAGACCCGGTACCCATTTTACAGGGGGCTGGGTGGGCCCCAGGGCCGGTCTGGACAGGCGGAAAATCTCGTCCCCACCGGGATTCGATCCCGGACCGTCCAGCCCGTAGTCATTCGCTATACCTACTGAGCTACCGGGCCTACAGATAATATATGTACTTTTGAAAAATGACGGAATGAATGTGTTTATTTTAACCCAAAGTCTCTTAAGAAACCAAACAAAAATCGCATTATTAGGGGTGCATATCAGTCTACTGGGTGTCAGATCTCGTGTCCTGGAAAATATACATCCGGGACAAATCGAACGCGTAACGCCGATACACAAGTCTTTCTATCCGTAAAGTGGTATATGAAAGCTTCACCTTCAGGTTCTCGGAAAATACACCCTATGAAATATTGACCTTTTGAACTTTAACTTTCTCTTCCAGCTACTAACATAAAATTGCCTTTTGAATATATCCCATCAATAATGCGGGATTTCCTTCTCTACACGTGCTGACCTATGGCTATGACCTATTTCCTACGATGTCACAGACAAGAAGATCGGAAAATAAGGAATTTTTAAAGAACGTTTCGCGCTCACTTAGGTTCAGACAGTTCGAGCTGCATATAAAGAGCAACATAAATAAAATGAAATTTATGAACTCTTTGAAGACTCAAAAGAGAGACAGGAGACAGTTGCAAGAAGCAAGCGTGTATTTGCTTTCGAGTGTGGGGGTGGGGGTTAGTGGGAGATGGTACAAGGAGACATAAAAGTCGACTTTTCTGAAGGCTTTCCATCTACTGGCAAAAGAAGGTTGGAGACAAGGTAAAGTATTCGGATCGAAGAAGCAAAGCGATGGGAAGTACAGTGTTACAGTATGCAGTAGAGGAATTACGTTGAGCAGTTCAGCTGTATTTTTTATTTGGAGGGCCGAGTTAGGATGAAATTTTGATAGCGGTGAGTGAAGACCGGCATTCATCCCATACGTCACTCTCCTGCTCACACTACAAAGGCAAATTGGTAATTGTTGTTTAGGTAAACAATCGGTATTCATTTTCAGTCACAAGAAGCACATAAACACAACACGTGAGTAAAATGTAAGACTTCTTATTGTTACAGAAGATGGTACATATATTCACCATGGAGTTTCAAACGTTACTTACAAAGCTCAGTTATCTGATTTTTATGCAGGACTGTCTCAAGTAGACCTGGAAAATTGTAACACAAAACGTGAGATCTCATTGCTTGCCAAGTGTCACAAAAGCAATAAACCATGTATATACGTTTGACGGCACGCTCACACAGTATATAAAGTTTAAGATATACAGAACTATAATTTTGCCTGCTGTTTGTATGGGTGTGAAACTTTATCGCTCACAATGACAGAGGAACTGAGGCTGAGGGTGTTCGAGAATAGGGTGCAGAGGAGAATATTTGGGCCTAAGAGGGACGAGGTAACAGAGGAGTAACTACATAACGCGAAGCGTAATGCTCTATACCGCTCACCAAACATTATGCAGGTGATCAAAGAGAGAATGATATGGGCGGGGCATGTAGCACGCGTGGGGGAGAGGAGAGGTGCATACAGGGTTGGTGGGGAAACCTGAGGGGAAGGGACCACTTGGAAGCCACGGGCGTAAATGGGAGGATAATATTAAGATGTATCTTCAGAGAGTAGGAATGGGGCATCGATTACATTGATGTGGCTCATGATAGGGACAGGTGGTGGGAACTTTTAAAAGCGGTAATGCATCTTCGGGTTCCATAAAATTCGGGGAATTTCTTGACTAGCCGAAAGCCGGTTGGCTTCTCGAGAAGGACTCTGCTGCATGGAGTAAGTACGTATACATATGTAGCCTCAAGGGCCTAGCTGTATTAAATCACTATTAACTACTGATAAACCTCAGAGGAAACAGTGATTGGTTTCAAGTGCTTGTCACATTATTATGCACTGTATTCAATTAAATTATCGAATTTCATTATAATAAAATTTCATGTATCAGTCCTAAAAGTGGATTTCATTCAACTCGGCAGCATGAACGATCCCACACTGACAAAATGCGTACAGTGAAACCTGTTTAAAAGGTACCTTGAAGAAACATAAGGAAGTAAATTTGAATATTTATAAGGGAATGTTTCCAAAGCAGACACTCCTACAATTTAAAGCAAAAAAGTTTGCTTCAACGTTTGTCTTCTACTCATAAGTTTCGAACTTATTTCACATCGTTTGTAATTTAACGTGTCAATGGAAATTCAATATAAGGAAAGAAAAGGAATTAGGCTCGATATTCGCACAATATTTTGACTGCCTACTGGAAAATTTTCACTAAATTCAGGGAAACCAGGAGTCTGGTCAGGTCAAGTACAGTGTAATCAAATGAAACATACAGCAAACCCCAGACACGCAAGCACTGGTTTAATGCATTTCCAATTCAGAATTATCTAAAGCAAGGGAAAACTTTGTCGCCATTGCTTTTCAACTTTTATTTCGAATGTGTCAGCGGGAGGTCCAAAGAAACCCAGGAGGGATTGAAATTTAATGCGATATAATCAGCTTCTTTTCTATGCTAAAGAAACTTAATTTATTGAGCGAAAATGTATACACTATACGAAAAAACGCAGAAGCTTTATTCGTCGCTGCTAAGAAGCCGGGTTTAGAAGTAGCTGCAATGAAAATTAATCATATATTCTTGTCTTATCAACAGTACACAGAGCAAAATTGCAACATAAAGGTAGGTAATAAATCATTTGATAATGTGACAAATTTCATGTAATTACAAAGAACACTAATTAAACCTGTAAGCGTGAAGAAATTAAGGGAAGATTAAATTCGGGAAATGCCTACTAACATTCAGTCCGAAAATCTTGTCGTCCCATGTGCTATTGAAAACGCGAACAGGAAAATTTAGGATCTACAGTTTTGCTTGTAGTTTGACATGGTTGCGAAACTCGGTCTGTCATATTAAAGGCAGAACATAGGCTGATGGTGTTTCAGTAACGGGTGCTGAGAAGGATTTTGGAATTTAAGAAGGAGGAATTAAAAGCATGGATAAAACTGCACATGATTAAGAGCTTCATGAGTGCTACTTGTCACCAAATACTGTTCGGGTGATAGCAGCAAGGAGAATAAGATGAGCAGGAAATATGACAAGAATAGATAAAATAGAGGCGTAGATAGCAGAATAGCGTTAAAATTGATACCAAGAAATGGGGGCGGATTTTGTAGACTTTTAAAATCCACAAAACGCGGAGAATTTCTCAGGAAGCTAATGTGTTCTCAGCTTTTCTCCATGGAGTTCGTTACTGAATTAGTTCCTGGGAGAATTAGGAAGAAGGAAACCAGAATACGAGAACTCGCATTAACCGTTCAACGACGCTGGAATCGGAATTCCAACACTGCCCACGATGGAGGGGTTTTAAATTTATTCAACCCTCAAAGGCATTCGCGTATTACAGTGCACCGAGTTGGGCGGCATGAGAAGATAAAGGCCGGCATTAATATGTTAACGTTATAGTGTATATATGACGTTGGATGAATTTTTAGGCGCGTTCGCAAAATAGCGAAAAGCGACTATTGGCTTCGTCATGTGTGTCAGTTTGTCCGCCCGTCGGTCCGCATGCAACAATTCACCTCTCACTAGAAGGGTTTTCATGAAATTTGGTATTTGAGTATTTTTTTCGTAAACTCTGTCGATAAAATTCAAGTTTCATTAAAATCTGACGGACACTTTACACGAAGACCAATATACGTTTTTGATCGTATCTCGCTCAAACCTTCTCAGAAAGAGAAATAATTCAGATAAAATTTATCTCAGTATTTAACCAACTTGATGCACACAAAATTTGTTTCACAATAAGTTTTATTACATGCCTCTACATGTTTCGAGCACATGTGCTCATCATCAGGATGTCAAAATTGTATTATACAGCCTCTGGTATCATCACACCTATAGGTGTGATGTTACCAGAGGCTGCGTAATGCAATTTTGACCTCCTGATGATGAGCACATGTGCTCGAAACATGTAGAGGCATGAAATAAACTTATTGTAAAACAAAAATTGTGTGCATCAAGTTGGTTAATT